>Ga0073928_10001376_pt1 | contig 47185 bp, 41 predicted proteins | sample PaiPotPPA55metaG_FD_76969 | JGI IMG/M metagenome (GOLD analysis project Ga0073928, IMG submission 76969) | Iron sulfur acid spring bacterial and archeal communities from Banff, Canada, to study Microbial Dark Matter (Phase II) - Paint Pots PPA... ...
CGGAAAAAGGCGCGTTTGTCATCCCGAACCCGTGTCGTTTGCGGGTGAGGGATCTGCTGTTCGCAAGAAAGCCAAGGAAAAAGCAGATTCCTCACCCCGTTCAAAAACCAAACGGGGTTCGGAATGACATATTTTCGAGTTTTTCCGCAACCTGCTAGGCCATCGTCGTCACCCTCGCCCCTAAGATGGTAGACTTCTCCGGCACATACCCTTGGGAAACTCCAATCCTCTGACGCGAGGTCCCCTCATGCGTAAACGCTGCGACGCTGCTTATGGGCTCTTGATCTGCATGGCGCTGTTGTACGCCCCCGTTGGCAATGCACAGTCCACCACCAAAAAGAAAGTCACCAGTCAAGCCGACCTCCCACGATTCAGCTATCTAGTTTCGGGTTCCGCTTCGGATCTCCTTCAAGCCGACGACGCCACCTTCAACGCCTTCGCTGCCAAAGTCCAAACCGATCTCGACTCCATCTTTCGCGACTACGACATCGCCGATAAGGCTACTCTGCGCACACTGCTTGGGGCCAAGCTCGACCTCCAGGAACTCGCCGGCTACTATCCGTCCGCGCTGAAGACCATCGGCGCCCTCCGCGACCTGGGGGAAAAGCCTGCCGCCAAGCTAACCACCGGCCTATTCGCCCGTGCGCGCATCCAGGCGGCCATCGACACCCAAAGCACCAGCGGCACGGCTTACGAACAAGCCTTCAGTAAGCATTACAAGGAAGCGATCGACCCACTGCCGTGGGACGTTGTTCAGGACACCATCAAGGCTTCCTATGCCGGCGCGCGTGTCTTCACCAAGGGCGTGGCCATCGGCCAGGTGAAGACGGATCTGGATCCCGCTGTCCAGAAATCCGGCGCGCTCGATAATTCCGAGGCCTGGGACCTGGTTTCCACCCGCAATCTGATCCGTTCCGCCATCCCCTTGGGACCCGCACGCGCCGAGGTCCTGAAGCAATACATCGCGCTCCACAATGTCGTGAAACCCGATATCTGGGCGGCCCGCGAAGTCACTCTCTCGAAAGACCAAAAGCTCACGCCGGTCCTGGTGGCCATCTGGGACTCCGGCATCGATGTGTCCCTGTTCCCCGATCAGCTTTTCACCGACCCCAAGCCGACAGCCAGCGGAACGCATGGGCTGGCCTTTGACGATCAGGGCGGCCCATCGACGACGTGGCTCTATCCGTTGACCGCGGAACAGCAAAAGGAATACCCCGATTTTCGTGGCCAAATCAAAGGATTTCTCGACCTCCAGAATGGAATCGACTCCTCCGATGCCGAAGCGATGCAAAAGAAGTTCACTACGCTGTCCCCGGAACAACTGCACCAGATGTTCGAGTCGGACAAGGTCGTCGGCTTCTACATCCACGGCACCCATTGCGCAGGCATCGCCGTGCGCGGGAATCCTGCCGCGCGCCTGGTTGTCGCGCGCTTTAACGATCAGCTGCCCGACCTTCCGTTCCCTCCGACCGTTGAATGGGCACATCGACTTGGCGTGGCCTTTCAGCAGATGTCCGACTATTTCCGTACGCGCAACGTCCGCGTGGTCAACATGAGCTGGGGCGATGATCCCGGGGAGTTCGAGACCTGGCTGTCCAAAACGGGGGGTGGCGCGGATCCCGCGGAGCGGAAAACGCGCGCCGCGGAACTCTATGCCATCTGGAAGGCCAATGTCGAAAATGCAATCAAGGGCGCTCCAAATACTCTGTTTGTCACGGCAGCGGGTAACAGCGACTCCAACGCGGGCTTTCTCGAAGATGTTCCGGCCTCCCTGCACCTCCCGAACCTCATCGCCGTTGGCGCCGTAAACCAAGCCGGCGACGAAACATCGTTCACCAGCTACGGCGACACGGTCGTGGTCGATGCCGATGGCTACAACGTCGAGAGCTTCGTTCCCGGCGGCGCCATGCTGCAACTGTCCGGCACGTCGATGGCGTCGCCCAACGTCGTCAATCTCGCTGCCAAGCTCTTCGCACTCGATCCTTCGCTCACCCCGCAGCAAGCGATTGCCCTAATCAAGCAGGGCGCTACCACCAGCGAAGACGGCCGCCGCCACCTGATCGACGAAAAACGCTCGGTAGCTCTGCTCCAGGCTCAAAGCAAAAGGTAACGGGGCGCTTGCCGGGCTGTTCGCGAGCAGAGCTGCCGGGCTGAAGAGTCTGTGTCAGAACTCCGATTTTCGTCAGGGCTCAGCTTCAGTTTACCCAGAGGTACGAAGGGCCGCGCCACTCGTCAGCCTCCTAATCCCTTGTAGGGGCGGGGCTTGCCCCGCCCGGCGTCAACCCAGGCACGCTCTAAACGGAGCAGGTCCGCTCCCGGCATTTTTCCGCAGCCTGTTCAGCCGTGCCGCAACGGAAGCCGAATCAACAAGGCTGTAGCCGCTGAGGGCTTCTTCTCTCAGTTCTCACACAGACTCTGAAGCCCAGCGCCTACATGGCCCAAAACGGGAATGCTATATTTACCTTGACGTTAGTGTATCCTTGTGGTATCATACCCACGAAATGTCAAGGCAGGCATGCAAGGGTCCGGGCCGCGCTAATAGATCAGATAAGGCCCCCTAACTCCTTCAGAATCAAGTCACTGCGCCATTCCGAACAACAACCCCTTTAGAATCAAATCACTGCACAAAAAAACAGGGGGGTGGGGAGGGTGTTGGGGCGACAAGAAAAAAAGAAAACCCGGGAGCTCTCGCTCCCGGGTCTTGGAAATGAAGGGATACTCTCGATGAAAGAAACTTACAGCTTCAAATAGAGGAGGAAGCCCAGCGCAAAGGTGAACAGCGTGAGCGTTTCCACGAACACCAAGCCGAGAATCATCGCCGCGCGGACGCCGCCTGCCGCACCCGGATTGCGCGCGATACCTTCGCACGCCGCCGCCGCGATTCGTCCCTGGCCCAGCCCACCGCCAAACGCCGCGACGGCCACGCCGAAGCCGACCGCGAGCACCAGCGTCGTCGTGTTTATTGTCCCCTTTTCGGCAGGCGCACCACCCTGCGCGAACGCGGCTGGCGCGATCAACATCACCGCCAGCAGCACCATGCAAACTACCGCTGCTTTCTTCATGTGTTGCCTCCTCTTGAATTGCCGCCAGGAGGTGGTTCCCGGACACCGTGCAGCCGGGCTCACACTGGAACGGCTGATACAAACTCGATTAGTGCTCGTCCGCCGTCGCTAGACCGATATAAACCGCGGGCAGAATCGTGAAGACGTACGCCTGAACTACGGAAACGAAAATGTGCAGGGCGATGAAGGCGATCGGGATCAACGCGGGAAGTACGCCCAGCACTAAGCCAATCGCCGGATGCTTCGTCCAACCCCATAGCGCTGGCGCGGCGAATAGGCCAAGGAAAAGGGCATAGATGAGATCGCTGGCGAAAATGTTGGCCCAGAGACGGACCGTCAAAGACAGCAGCCGCGCGCATGTGCTGATGATTTCCACCGGAAACAGCAGAAGCGCGAGAAACCAAGAGCCTGTGTCTTTCGGAGATCCTGCAAACATCAACAGATAGTGACCAAGCCCATGATGGCGAATCCCCTGCCAGTTGAAATAGCAGAACACGATGATAGCGCACGCCAACGGAACGCTTACTTCCGCCGTCGGCGAACTGAATCCGGGGAAAACTCCAAACAGGTTGGCCAGCAGGACGAAAAGCGAAATAGTTCCCACCAGCGGTACGTAGTTTCGCCAGTCGTGCCCGGCATTCTCCGACAAAATGTCGCTGATTCCGAATCCCTCTTTGTTGGTCAGCAGAAGTTCCGCAACTTGCTGCGCCGCTCCCGGCCGCTCCACCGACAACCGCGATCGAACCAACAGCGCCAGCAAAGTGCCTGCGACCAGAATGAGCAGCCCCATGCAAACGTGCTCGGGGATCGGCATCCCCGGATGGCTCGGCTGGATGTGCAGCGCCGCGAGCAGCGCCCGCGCAATGCCCCCGAGGAAGTGATTGACGACCTGACTGATCCAACTTACGTGTTGTTCCATAATCCTATTTTAAGCCTCGATCGGCTTGGGTTTCGCTCTTGATCTCCACCGGGTGCCACACTTCGTACACACTGGCCGCGATTGCGGCGGCTCCTAAATCCAACAAACCAAGCACCATGCTCACGAGGGGAATACCAAGGAGTTTAAAAATAACATAGACGATGAATGCTATCAACCCGTAGCGGAACAGAGCGCGGAAGTAGGTTCCTACCGGGACGTGGGTCTTTGTAGCCCCGGCTTGGGCGTTCGCTGCTTCGACCAATGCGTCCATGCCGCGCCGCAACCAGCGGAAATTGAGCCAGGCGAGAATGGCGCCGATGAGCAGTCCGGCAGCCCAGATCCAGCGGTAGGAAAGGCCTGTGGCGAGGGCGGCAACGGCGCCGATCGCCAGCGTGAGCCAGGCGATGCGGCGTTCCGTCGCCAGAGCTGTTGCGCTATCTGGGTCCACTGTCGAAATAAGCTGAGGGTCGGTGCTCACGGGTCAATTCCAATTCAAGGGTCCAGTTCAAAGGTCCAATTTAATCAGGTCCAATCTAATCAGACTGGGTTCAACCGAGACGGCGGAGTACTTCTTTCAGTCCGGCGGCGAACCCGACACCGCCGAGCAACAGGGTGAACACTACTTTGGTGTGCAGCCAGTGGTCGAGAAAAAATCCGAGCAAGCCGCCGAGAACTACCGCGCCAACGATGGTAAATGGCAGCTCCATGGCCAGAGCCGTGTTGGTCAAGTATTTTTTTGCTTTCGGAGCGTCGGGTGGAGACGATTTCGAATCGTTGGGTTGCTGGTTCAATGACTGTGCTCCGTGGTTCAAGTGTCTACGGACTGTAGTCTAAACCCCGCCCTCTCGGCCCTTCGAGGCTCAGGCTAAAAGTGGGCGGCTACAGGGTGCGGATGCGGACTGAGTCGATGACGCCGCTATTTTTCGAACAGCAGTTCGCCGGCGCGTTGCGTGGCCTTCACTACCGCTTTGATCAGCGTTACGCGCAACTTCCCTTCCTCGAGTTCGAGGATGCCATCGATTGTGCAGCCGGCTGGCGTCGTGACTGCGTCTTTCAGAAGTGCCGGATGGTCGCCTGTTTCTAGCACGACGCTGGCGGCGCCCTTCATGGTTTGTGCGGCTAGTAATGTAGACACATCGCGGGGCAAGCCGACTTTCACTCCAGCTTCCGCAAGCGATTCCAAGATGATGTATACGAACGCGGGCCCGCTGGCTGAGAGACCCGTTACACCGTCCATGTGTTTCTCGTCCACGACCACGGTGCGACCCACGGCGTCGAACATCGCGCGGGCCACGTCCAGATGTGTGTCGCTGGTGTGCGCGCCGCGACAAATTCCGGTCATGCCACAGCCCACCGTCGAGGGCGTGTTCGGCATCGCGCGAATTACCGGCACTTTGGCGCCCGCGTGCTGTTCAATGTAGCTGGTGGGGACGGAAGCTGCGACGGAGATCACCAGCGTTTTCTCGTTCAATTCCGGCGCGATTTCTTTCAGGACGTCGCCGACGACCTGCGGCTTGACGCCCAGCAGCACGATGTCTGCGCCGTGCACCGCGTTGCGATTGTCGGTGGTAACTTTGACGCCTAGTTCCTTCGCGAGCGTGGCCGCTTTCTCCGCGTGCTTTACCGTCGCGGTTACGTGCTTCGGCGCAAAGAGGCTTTGCTTCAGATAGGCTCGCAGCAGGATGCCGCCAAGTTTTCCCGTGCCTAGGACTGCTAATTTTTTGTCGGAGAGCTTCTGGGTCATGGTGCAGACATTGTTGACGGGTTCGGCTATCTGGTCAATGTCAGAATCGCCGAGCCCACGCCGCCTCGCTCGAATTTCGGTTCGAAGCTATTGATCCTAGTAGCACCTCGCAAAACGTGTCGAAGCCCGCGTACCGCCGGGATGGCAATATAGGATATCGGCCATGCCTTCCCCTTCGTATCGCGGCGGTTCGAAGACTGCTCCAGCCGAGCGGACAAGTTCGGGCTTCGCTTCCGTGCTGCGGAACACGATTGGGTTCTGCCTTGAGTGGGGCATCGAAATTTTGGTGCGCACAACCGGGAAGCGTGTGCCTAAGACGGACGCGCCATGGCTGAATTGCTTCCTGGGCCAGCCAGGGCGCATCGGTACCGGGATCTACGAGCGCATCGCCGCTGAGGCAGGGCTTCGCATCGACGTGCCTGGAGACGCCGGCCTGATCCCCGATTTTGCTGCGCTGCGCGGGCCCTCGTTCAATCCGTACGCCGTGCGGCCGGAGATTCGCGATTTTTACGAGCATTCCGCTCAGTACCAGTTGGAAGTGTGGAGCGAGGTTTCTCTGGCGGGGCGTTTCTTTCTGTGGCTGCTGGTGGAATTCATCAGCCGTCGTATGGATCAATTGAATTTTCCGATTTCGGCGCTTGAGGTGGCGAAGGGCATGAGCAGCGAGGTGATCCAGCTTCTAGAGCCCGGCTCGGGGCGCCTGATAGCTACGGGATGGTTGCGCCGGCTGAAATCGTCGGGAAGTGTGATCTACGCGGGTTTGTATTCAACGGTGTCAATTCCGGGCGAAGAAAATCCCTGTGTGAAGGTGACGTTTCCGTGCCGGGGCAGCGCGAATGTTTATCTGCGTCCCGTCGCGCATCCGGATGGATCGTTCGGACTGGATTCTTCGGGATCGGGATTTGGCCGGTCGGGATTTTATCGGCTCGTAGATGGCGGTCCAGATCATTGGCGCGTGAGAAATTTCACGACGCTACACGAACTCTTTCACGTTTATGTCGACAACGAAGCAGTGCTCCGCGTCGATCACACCGTCTCTTTTCTCGGCATCACAATCATCCGCCTGCACTACAAGATGTTGCCCGCCGCTGCGGCCCAAAAGCGCGAAGGCGTCAAGAACGCAAGGATTCCAGTTAATCAGCCGGTGTGAATGGACGCGGCTAATCGTGGCGGGCGCCGTGCAGGACTTGGACTGCGTGCGGTAGCAAATGCGCTATGGCTTCGAGGGATTCTACTGCGCCTGTGGGGCTGCCTGGGAGATTTACGATTAGGGATTTGTGGCGGACCGCGGTGACGGAGCGGGAGAGGATCGCTGTGGGGGTTTTCTCCAGGCCCTTGCGGCGCATTTCTTCGGCTATGCCGGGGATGATGCAGTCTGCGATCGCTTGCGTTGCTTCGGGCGTATTGTCGCGTGGACCGATTCCGGTGCCGCCGGTCGTGGCGATTACGTCTACACGGCCGGAGTCGGCTAGTTCGCGGAGTTGCTGGCGAATGTCGGCGGGATCATCCGCGACGTGCAGGGCGGCGATGACTTCCCAGCCGAGGCCGCGGCAGAATGCTACGACTGCGGGACCGGACAGATCCTCGCGCTCGCCTTTCGCTACGGAATCGCTGATCGTTAGGACCGCCACTCGCATCGTGGCGGTTACTGCGTTTCGACCGTGGTATTTTCGCGGCTGGCTTCGTCCATCAGGCGCATCGCTTCCATAAGCAGACCGGTGGTGTTGCGCGTGGTCGTGGTGCGCGTCGAAGCATTGGCAGCGTTGAAATCGATTTCAAAGTCACCTTCGGCCCACAAAATCACCTTGTAAACCGCGTCGTCGCCTTCAATGTTTCCGATTTTGGCGTCGCGACATTGCCCACTGGCGAAATAGAGCTCGCCTTGCTCGCCGCCCTTTCGCACTTTCAGGCGGCACGATTTTTGCCCCATTTCGAGCGATTGCAGCAGGTCGGTCATGTTCATCTCTTCGAGGCGGCCTTGTATCACGCCTGGACGCGAGGCGCTCTTCTGCAACTTCTCGAGGTGCAGCCGGTCGACAACTTTCTTGGTGACGCGCACCAAATCTTTGATCAGGAACGGCTTGGTGATGAACTCCTCGACGCCGTCCACCAGCGGGCGCAGACGTTCTTCGATATCGGCGCGGCCGGCCATGAATAGAAACGGGATGTGGCGGGTTTTGTCTCGGCCGCGAAGCTTTTCGAAAAGCTGACGGCCATCGAGGCCCGGCATTTTGTAATCGCAGAGAATTACGTCCGGCGGCTCGTCGATCACTTTGAGCAGCGCGTCGGCACCGTCCGCGGCAATTACGACCTCGCAAACAGGCTCCAGCCCTTTTTCGATGAGATCCCGCACCAAAGGATTATCATCCACCAGGAGGAGGGTGACGCTCTTTCCGCTGGCGGCCGCTGCGGTCATCGAGAACGGCTCCGCCGATGCACAGAGGCCTTCGGCCTAGCGCTTCTCGCGCGCGCTTTCATGCCACGGTGAAAGTCGCCGCTCTTTCCGCCGGTCTTGGTTAGCAGGCAGATGTCCGTAATCTCCATTCCCTTGTCGAGGGCTTTGCACATGTCGTAGACCGTGAGGGCTGCGGCAGTAACGGCGACCAACGCTTCCATTTCAACGCCAGTCTGGGCGGTCGCCACAACTGTAGAGCGAAGTTCCACGCCATTCTGGCACAGGCGTGCGGTCACATCAATGTGGGTGAGCGGGAGTGGATGACAAAGAGGTATCCACTCGGCGGTACGTTTGGCGGCGGCGATGCCGGCGATGCGGGCGACTTCTAACGGGCTGCCTTTGGGGTTTTTCAGGCGGCGGACGGCGGATACTACGGTTGGCTTCATTTTTACGAAGCCTTGGGCTACGGCGGTGCGGGTGGTGACTTGCTTTGTTGAGACGTCCACCATTTGGACTTCGCCCTTTTTGCCGTAGTGGGAAAGCGTGGGCATCGGTTTAGTTTACTTTGAACGACGAGAGACAAGAAAAGAAGGAATTAACACAGAGGGCACAGAGATAGGAGCACGGAGTGCACGGAGACGTCCGGGTCATACAACATCCTTGCGCAGGAGGATGGAGACGGTTTCTCCTGCGGCGACTTCTTCGCGATCAGCTGGGATCACCAGGAAACAGTTTGCTCTCGCCAGAGCTGCCACATCGCCTGAGCCTTGCCACGCCAGGGGTTTCACTTCTGGCGTTGCTCCTTGCCATTCGACGCGGGCAGGTAGGAAATGTGCTAGACCCGGCTTTTCTTTCAGGGCTACGCCGAGTTGAGCTCGCACCAGCGGCAACGGGCGGGCTTCCGCGCCGTTCAGCAAATCGATGGCGGGGGTGACAAAAAGTTCGAACGTGACCATCGTGGAGACGGGATTTCCCGGGAGGCCAAAGACGAAAGTGTCGCGGCAGCGCCCGAACACCGCAGGTTTTCCGGGCCGGATAGCCACCGCGTCAAAATAAAATTCTGCCTTCAGATCCTTCAGCACTGTTTCGACCAGATCGTACTTCCCCATTGAGACGCCGCCGGACATTACCAGCACATCTTCCCGGAGGCCGCGCTCGATTTTGGCGCGCAGAGCGTCCAGGCGATCGGGAGCATTTCCCAGTAGGACCGGCTCGCCGCCTGCAAGCTTGGTTTGCGCGGAGAGAGAGACACTGTTGCTGTTGCGAATCTGGAATGGGCCGGGCTTCTGATCGACCAGGACGACTTCGTCGCCGGTGGAGAGGATGGCGACGCGGGGTTTCGCGGCGCAGAGCAATTCGGTCTGGCCTACCTGCGCGGCTAATGCGACTTCCGCGTACCCGAGGCGCGTGCCCGGAGTCAGGATGGCTTGGTTGGCTTGCGCTTCGCTGCCGCGAGGGACGATGTTCTGGCCGGGCCGGGTGTCACGGTCGAAACGCACCTTGTCGGCTTCGCGTTGGGTGTGCTCGATCATGACGACGGCGTCGGCGCCTCCCGGGACCGCGGCGCCAGTCATGATTTGCACGCAGGTCCAGCGGGCTAGTGGAGCGGTGACGGTGTCGCCCGCTTTGATCTCGCCGGTGCAGCGGAGGTCGGCGCCTTGGGGGGCGTCTGCTGCGCGGACCGCGTAGCCATCGCGGGTGGAGCGATCGAAGGGTGGATACTCGCGGTCGGTTTTAATTTGTTGGGCCAGGACGAAGCCCAGGGCTTCCCAGAGGTTTACGACCGTTGTCGAGCGGGGGCCTTTTTTCTTGGCGATTTGATCGATTACGGTTTGGCGGGCTTGCTCGTAGGTGAGCATGGTGGTTGGCTTTGGTTCCTGCGGTGGTTCCATCTTGCGGACTTGGGTAAAACCCGAAAGCGCCCGCCTCCCTTCGAGGCTCAGGGTAAACAGAAAGCGCGCTACAACTGCGGCGACGCTTTCTGCTACAGCCAGCGGGCGAACAGGGTGCCTTCTGGGATGATTGTTGCGTCGCGCTCTGGGCCGGTGGAGATCATGCCGATCTCGACCCGCAGAAATTCACTGATAAAGCGCAGATAATCGACCGCAGCTCTCGGCAATTTGCCGGCATCCTTTTCGCCGTACGTGGGTTGGCACCAACCGGGCAGCGATTTATATTCGGGTTTAACGTGCTCGTATTCTTCGGAGAGCGCGGGCATTTCATGGAGTGCCGTGCCCTTGTACTTGTAGCCGATGCAGACCTGAATTTCGCGTTGGGTATCGAACACGTCGAGTTTGGTCACCACCAGCGAATCGATGCCGTTGATCATTTTTGAGTAGCGCAGCATGGCAAGGTCGAGCCAGCCGCAGCGCCGGGGACGCCCGGTTACCGCGCCGAATTCCTTCCCACGCTCGCGGACCTCCTGCGCCTCGAGGTCGGGCATCTCGGTCGGGAACGGTCCGCCGCCGACGCGCGTGGTATACGCTTTGGAGATGCCGAGCACGTTTTTGATCTTGGTTGGAGGAACGCCGACGCCCACGGTGGCGCCGCCGGAGATGGCGCTCGACGACGTCACATACGGATAGGTGCCATGGTCAATATCCAGCATGGTGCCCTGCGCGCCTTCAAAGAGCACGGATTTACCGTGATCGAGCGCGTGATTGATGAGTTCCGCGGTGTCGCAGATATATTCGCGAATCTTTTCGCCCTGGCGCAGCGTTTGTTCCACTTCATGAGAGAAATCGATGTCCGCGCCGTAAGCGCCCTTGGCTAAGCGGTTCTTCTCCGCCACGACGCGGGCGGCTTTTTCGCGAAACAGCGCGGGTTCCAGCAGGTCGCAGGTACGCAGGCCGCGTCGCGCCATCTTGTCTTCGTAGGCGGGGCCAATGCCGCGGGAGGTCGTTCCGATTTTGTTGGCGCCACGCGCGGTTTCGGCGGCTTTGTCGAGTTCGCGATGGTAGGGAAAAATCAAGTGCGCGCGATTGCTGATGTGCAGGCGACCCTTTACTTCGATGCCAGCCTTCGCGAGGGTTTCGATTTCGGCGACGAGCGCGCCCGGATCGATGACCACGCCGGTGCCGATCACGGCATGCTGCTGTGGACGCAAGATGCCGCAGGGGATCAGTTGCAGGACGTATTTGTCCTTGCCGATGATGACGGTGTGACCAGCATTGTGGCCGCCGGCGACGCGGGTGATGTAATCGAAAGAGCCGGCGAGGTAATCGACGACCTTGCCTTTGCCTTCGTCACCCCACTGCGCGCCTACGACCACTACCGATTTCATCGGGACGCTCTCCTTGACCGCACTTGTCCGCGCACTTTGCACGGCGTTGTGACTACTGTTGGGAATAACCGGCTACGAGAATACTTCTAATCGTAAGCTGAGGCGATTTGCAACGCAAGGTGCAGTCCCGACATGCCAAATACCAACAGCGTAAGCCAAGCGTTGAGCCTACTCTGTGGCGGATCTTAGTTCCTTGTAGCGGAAGCAATCTACCATGTGATCGTTCACTAAGCCGGTGGCTTGCATCAGGGCGTAGCAGATTGTGGAGCCTACGAAGCGGAAGCCGCGTTTTTGCAGGTCTTTGCTGAGGACGTCGGATTGGGTGGTGCGGGCTGGCAACTTCTTGTGGGACTTCAGCGCGTTTTGTTTTGGCTTGCCGCCGACGAATTGCCAGATGTAATTGTCGAAAGAACTGAATTCTTTTTGCACTTCGAGGAAAGCGCGAGCGTTGGTGATGGTTGCGTCGATTTTCAGGCGGTTGCGGATGATGCCGGGGTCGGCCAGGAGTGCTTTCTTTTTACGGGCGTCGTAACGGGCGACTTTTTTGGGATCGAAGTTGGCGAAGACTTCGCGGTAGCGGGCGCGCTTTTTCAGGACAGTGTCCCAGCTTAGTCCGGCTTGGGCGCCCTCGAGGGTCAGGAACTCGAACCAGATGTGGTCGTTGTGAACCGGGACGCCCCATTCTTTGTCGTGGTAGGGGATGTTGAGTTCGGTGGTGGCCCAGCGGCAGCGAGCGATTTTTGGTGACGGCTCCGTCATCTGGGCGTTGTCTCCAGGGTTGAAGAAGAGCGCCCCCTTCCCTTCGAGGCTCAGGGTAAACAGAAAGCGGCCGCTACAACTTGCGTCGGAAATTGTAACGCTTTGTGCGCCTATTGGCGGATCGAATGAATGATCAGCGTGTTTCCGCCCAGGAGGACGGGGTCGGAGGCCAGCTCTTCGGTCCAGCGGTCTTTTCGACGGGGCGCGCTTGTTAGCTTTGCCAGCAACTTGATCAGCGCCACGATTGGCCAGTAGAGCCATTGATTGGCTTTCTTGCGATCGCGGTAGACGCCCTGAATCGCGAAGCCGTTTTTCTCGAGATAGTAGCGAAGTTCGCTGTAGCCTAGGGGATTGGCGTGAACCGCGATTTCGTCGAGGCCGGCGGAATCGCTGTGAATCTTCGCTTTGGACTGCGAGGAGAGCGGCTTGAAGTGCGACGTGTAGCCGAACAGCAGCCACTTCAGGCGCTCTTCGACGTTCATGATATTGGGGACGCTGATGATCAGGTGCCCGCCCGGTTTCAAGAGGCGCTTGTACTCGCGGAAGGCTTGCGGCGGCGAATCGATGTGCTCGAGCCCTTCGAGCGAGGTGATGTAGTCGAACGAACCCGCCGAATAGGGCAGCGTACCGTCTAGATCCCCCTTCTTAATTTCAACACCCTTTAGCCGGAACAGCTGCGGATACAGATCGCAGCAGCGGACCGAAAAGCCTTCGGCGAGCAAATCTTTGGCGAGAGCGCCTTCGCCGGCGGGACACTCGAGAATCGTGCCGCGGGGTAGAGGCTTGAGAATTTGCAGGACGGTTTCGTTGAGACCGGGCCGCGACATCGGCTTGGGGCCGCGGTCTTGGGCGGAAAATGGAGCACCGTGCGCCGGTGTCGGGGAGCGCGAAATGGTCGCTGTTTTTTCGGAGGTGGCCAAACTTTTACTCGCGCTGCATCGACCGGGACGGCGGCTCCGCTAAAAGGGGAGCGCCTCATTTGCTCGTCGCGATCATTCTTGCCATGGCATTTACCGCCACGAGTATTCAAACACAAAAATAGGGCGTTCGCATTCTACTGTACGACACGCCCTGTTCGTTATTCGAATTTGCGGACCAGCGCCGAACGCTTACGAGGCGAGGTGGCGTTCCAGCGCCTTGGTGATCTGCTCTTTCGGCACCGCGCCGACGATCTGCTCGACCACTTGCCCATTCTTGAACACCAGCAGCGTCGGGATCCCGCGAATGTTGTAGCGTCCCGCGGAATTCATGGCTTCATCGACGTTCAATTTCGTCACTTTCAATTTGCCCGCGTAGTCGTGGGCAATTTCGGCCACCGTGGGCGCCAACATGTGGCACGGGCGGCACCATTCGGCCCAGAAATCCACCATGACCGGCTGGGTGTTGCTGGCCGTCAGTACCTCTGCTTCAAAGTTTCCATCGGTGATCGCCAAAATGTTGTTGTTGTCAGCCATATCGTTTGTCCTCAACGGCTTACTGTGAGCTCGCCGTCTGATCTCTCCTTGAGCAGCTTAATTAGATGTTGCAACAGGCATTTGGTTTCGTGCGGCGGGATCCGCGCTCGAAGCCGTTTGCCATGAACCTCTTACTGCCCGCGCTGCCTCATAAAGTTTCGCGTACTCCACCGCGGACCCTTTCCAGGAAAAATCCTTGGCCATGCCGTTCAACTGGATGCGCTTCCAGATGCGCTCGTCCTCATAGAGCTGGAGTGCGCGCTGCACACACCGCACCAACGCCGCTCCGGAATACTCTTCAAACTTGAATCCGGTACCGGTGCCGGACTCCAAATCGAAGGACTCAATCGTATCATCAAGTCCGCCGGTGGCTCTCACAATCGGCACCGTACCATACTTCAAACTGTAGATCTGGTTCAAGCCGCAGGGCTCGTAACGCGAGGGCATCAGAAACATGTCGGAGCCGGCTTCGATTTGATGCGCGACTGTTTCGTCGTAGGCGATCTTTACGCCCGCGCGGCCGGGGTATGCCGCGGCGAGCGCCCGGAACAGCTCTTCATACTTTCGATCACCGGTTCCCAGCACCACGAGGTTCATATTTTCCTGCATTAACTCGTGAGCGCGCTCGGCGATCAGATCGAAGCCCTTCTGGTCGGCGAAGCGCGAGACGATGCCGATCAGTGGGCGGCTTACGTCGTCTAGCGGCAGCGCGAATCGTTCGAGCAGCGCTTGCTTGCAGACTTGTTTGCCGCCCAAGTCTTTCGCCGAATAGCGCGCGGGGATCAGCTTGTCGGTTTCCGGATTCCACGCGGTGTAGTCCACGCCGTTGATGATACCCACCAGCCGGTCGGCGCGAGTTCGCACCACCCCGTCGAGGCCGTTGCCGAATTCCGGGGTCTGAATTTCCTGCGCGTATTTGCGGCTGACAGTCGTTAAGTAGTCGGAGTAGACCAATCCGCCTTTCAGGAGATTCACATCTCCGAAAAATTCGATCCCGCGCGGATGAAACGTGCTGGCCGGAATATCGGCGCGCGCGAGGACGTCGCGGCGGAATAGTCCTTGATATCCAATATTGTGAATGGTGAAAACGACCGGAAAATTCTCTGCCACGGGATCTGCGGCATAGGCCGTGCGCAGCAATACCGGAACGAGCGCCGCCTGCCAGTCGTGACAGTGGATGAGGTCCGCGGGCCAGACATTTTTGGCGATTTCAATGGCCGCGCGGCAAAACTCACTGTAGCGCTCGGCATTGTCGGGATAATCGCCGCCCGGGCCGCCGTACAAGGCTTCGCGATCGAAATAGGCAGCATCATCCACGAAAAAATATCGTACTCCGTCGATCACTCCACCGTCGTCCACCGCGGGAAAATGGAGCTGGCCGCCCATCGCAACCGTCAGACTGGGGATCAGCACTGCAGCGACGTTGGTTCCGCGATAGCGGGGCAACGCCACCGCGACGTCGTGGCCTAGCGCTACGAGGGCCCTGGGCAGCGCCTCGATGACGTCCGCCAAGCCGCCGGTCTTGGAGAAGGGCAGCCCTTCCGATGCCACGAAGAGAATTCTCACAGTGTTGTCATCACAGGATCGTCCGTCATGGGATTGGCCATCATGGGATTGGCATCATGCGATTGTCATTATGGTTTGGCGATACATTTACGCTATCCAACCCCCGAGAGCGCGTCAAGCATGGCGCGTGGTATCGATTCCGCCGCCGAACCGCCCCTTTTTTCAAGCTCTCGCCGAGCACAACTTTTCTTCGCAGCCCGTGTTTCACAAGTTGGTGAAGACGAATATCATCCCTACGAATGAGAACGACTCGAAGGCTTCTCCGGCCCGGCCGGAGAGCTTTCTTGTCGTTCTATTCGTTCTATCACCTACCTTGTGGCTGGTCGTCTTCCTCGCGTGCTACGTCTCCACGCGACTTTCGGGCGCGTTTCCTTATCTATTCCGGGCATCGCAATACTTTCAAACTGTGCGTGTTGCTACACTGTTCCCGGATGGCTCGCCAACGTCTCGGCCAACATTTCCTCGCTGATCTGGACTGGCGCGAACAAATCGCGCGGGCGATACGCGTTTCACGGCAGGCACTGGTTCCATCGTCCAGCGACAAACCCTATTGCTGGATTGAAATCGGAGCGGGCCACGGCGAGATGACCGAACATCTTGCCGCCACCGGCGCTCCGGTCTACGCCATCGAACTGGATGCGTCGCTAGCCCGGCGGCTGCAGCATCTGACGCAGCAATTTCCAAATCTTACGGTGGTCCCGGGCGACATCCTGCAAACGGATATCGCCGAGATCGCCGCAGGCCGACGCGTTCGCATTTACGGCAATTTGCCCTATTACATCACGTCGCCGATCCTGCACCGCCTTTTCACTTTCGCGGACTCGATCGACGAGATGCACATCGTCATTCAGGAGGAAGTTGCCGAGCGCCTGACCGCCCAACCGAACAGCAAGCCGTATGGCTATTTGTCGGTCGCCACGCAGCTCTATGCGCGCCCCGAGATTGTGTTTCACATCCCCCGCGAGGCCTTCCATCCGCCGCCGGAAGTGGGCTCGGCACTGGTCACGCTGCGATTCCCCGGGGAAGGCGCAAAGCTCGGCGAAGCAGACGAATCGAAGTTCCTCGATTTCGTGAAATTGTGTTTCGGGCAAAAACGCAAGACGCTGGTGAACAACCTTCGATCGATTGCTAGTCCCGATCACGTTCGCGAGACTCTGGAGCGCCTGAATCTTCGGCCCGACGCGCGAGCTGAGCAACTCAGCCCTTCTCTCCTTGCGGCACTTCACAGACAACTTGAGTCCCAGCCGCACGGTTGAGCCGGCGAGACGCAGCCACGATGGGGAGCCCATCCATCAACGTGAAGAAGTGAACCGATCTTGACGAAAAACTCGAACGAGAGTTGAAACTTCGACTACGGCGTGCTCTTTTCCTTCGGGCGTGCCGCGACCAAGCGATCGGGATAATCGCTCATGATGCCGTCCACTCCGGCTTCGATCAGAAGCCGCATGTGCGCGGGCTGATTCACAGTCCAGCAGACGACCTGCAAGTCGTGCTTCCGTGCCTCCGCCAGCAATGCGGGCGTGACCAAATCGCCGCGCACCGCCAACTGCCGCGCTCCTACTTCCACAGCACGCTGCAAGGGAAGTTCGATTTGCCCGTCGAAAAGAAGACCGGTCATCAACGTCGGCTCGATTTTGCGCAGTCCTTCCAGAATTCCGGCGTCAAAGGAAATCACGATGGTCCTGGCAATCTCTCCCGAACTGCGCAAAGCTCCTACCAACGCGTGTTCCCCGCCCCACGAACCGCTTGGCTTGAGTTCCAGGTAAAAGACCACATCGTGTTTGCGGGAGAACTCGAGAATTTCTTCCAGGGTGGGAATGCGCTCTCCGGTAAATTCGCTGCCAAACCACGAGCCGGCGTCCAGGCGCCGGAGGTCCGCAAGCGAGAGGTCGTGCACCTTTCCCTGGCCGTTGGTGGTGCGGTTGACGGTGTCGTCGTGAATGGCGACAAAACGCGAGTCCCGCGACAACTGCAAGTCCGTCTCGATGAACGTAGCTCCAAGCGTTAATGCGCGCTTAAAAGCCGCCAGCGTATTCTCGGGCGCGTGCCCAGAAGCTCCACGATGCGCAATGACCAGCACAGTCTTCGCTTTTCTCCTGTTTCGGAAGGCGCGCAGCCGGGGCTTTCCCGGGCGAAACTCCGCCGCGAAACGAGCCTCGATGGTACGCTACAGCACCAAGACGCTACCGCACATCGAGCTATGCTAACATCCGCGCCCGCGGGTCACCCATGCAGTCCTTCGGTCTGCATCGTGAGTCTAAACGTAAGACTCGTAAGAAAGTCCCAATCTTAGGAGCAACCATGGCTGCCAACCGACGCCTTATGTCTGCGGTCCTTCTTGTCCTCGCCATGTGGTTGGGCTCGGTATCTCGTGCAGTTGCAGCACCACAGAAGCAGACCGAACCCAAAGCAGAGCAAAACCTGATCAAAGAGGTGCGCCACCAGCTGGTTCTGCTGCCGTACTACTCGGTGTTCGACAACCTGGTGTTCCGGGTACAAGGCAGCAAAGTGATCCTAATGGGCCAAGTCGTGCGCCCCACGCTCAAGTCCGACGCGGAAGCCGCGGTGAAAAGCATCGAAGGCGTGACTGGCGTCGAGAACAACATCGAGGTACTGCCAACTTCGCCGATGGATGACCAAATACGTCGGGCTGTTTATCGCGCGATCTACGGCGAGCCGGCATTGTCACGTTACGCGCTGTCCGCGGTGCCCTCCATCCACATCGTCGTGAAAAACGGAAATGTAACTCTGGAGGGTGTGGCTGACAACGAGAACGACAAGAACCTGGCTGGCCTTCGCGCGAATGGCGTGCCCAACGTCTTTTCCGTGAAGAACAATCTGGTCGTGAGCAGTTCGTAGTAGTCGCCTCCCCTTTTCGTCACGGGCATTTGTGCCCCCTGAGTGCGTGGTCGGAATCCCAACCAAGAATTCGAGGTGTTGGCGATTACGCACATCGTGGACCCTACGTACCATTAAAGTTCACCGCGTTTCTGCCGATGATAACCCTGCCATGCCGAACCTCTATTTCTGCCAGCCCCACGCACAGAATCAGGGTATGTTGCGCGCGGTAATTACACTGGCCGACTGCGAGGAGTTGGTCGCACCTAGCTCGGCCACCTACGTAGGAGAGGATTTTCCCAAGGTCTCGGAGGAGAATGGCCAAAAGGGGGATTTCGCGGTTCTGGGTTTCACCGCCGCGGAGGCAAACGCGGAATGGCGCCACGGATACTACCGCTTTGAAGCAGACCTCATGGAACTGAATGCGCAGCTCCTGAAGCTGACACGCTAGCGCCCCGTTGGGATGCAGCTAAGCCTAGAACGATGGGCATGACCCTCTTCCATCGGGCCTCCCTCCGTCCGCTCTACCCAAGGCCCTATGCAGGAAACGCCCGATATCCATGGGCGTGCATTCATGCTAACAAATTAGGAGTCAGCGGTGCCGGTTGCCGATGCGGACCTGAGTTCGATCACATGCGTCGGAGATCGAGCGGTGATGTGTGGTTCCAGGCAACACAAATGTCTGGGGCGCGACGTCGAGCGGTCAAGCGAGGTACACGAAATGGCGCCTCTCCGCCTGTTTTTAGCCGACGATCACGAGATCGTACGCTACGGTCTGCGCTCTTTGCTGGAAACACGGGTGGGATGGACAATTGTGGGCGAAGCTGCCGACGGCAAAGCAGCGATCGAAGGCGTCCTCGCCAGCGATCCCGACGTGACCTTGATGGACATCGGCATGCCCGTCGTCGATGGACTGCAGGCCACGCGTCAGATTTTGGCCAGCGGATCAAGAACCAAGATCCTCATGCTTTCGATCCACGACTCCAAGGAAGTACTCGGCCAAGTCGTGGACTCGGGTGCGTGCGGCTTTGTCCTCAAGTCCGACGCGGCGCGCGACTTGATCGCCGCGGTCGAAGCGATCGACGCGAATGGGACCTTTTTCACGCCCAAAACAGCCGAGATCATTCTCGATCGTCAGCTAGATCGGATGCAGGAGCAACGAGATCGCTCGGCCCTCAGCAAGAAGGGGCACGCCCGGCATTAGAGCGCCCAGGTTCGCCCTTGAACTTTTACGGTTCTCTACTCTTCCGCGTACATCTTTCTCCCGATAGCTCCGCGGCCCGGGTTCGCCATACGTTCGATAGCGATGAGACAAATTCGCTCAGCCCATGCGTCGCGCCGGGCTCGAGTCCGAGGAATACGCCAATGTCATTTGCTGAAACAGAAGTAATCGGTGTTTACGCCAGTCCGGAAAGTCTGGAGCGTGCCGGCGATGCGCTCGTAAGCTCCGGCGGCTTTGCCGACTCCGATATCTGCGTGCTTCTGCCGGAAGATTTGCAAGGCGATGCAAAAATGGGAGCTTTTCTGCTGTCGGTTAGCTGCTCCACTTCTCAACAGGCCCAGCTGGCCAGGCAAATCATCGAATGCACCGAGGCTCAGGCTTCATTTTCATCCAAGATTGCATTCCTTTCGGCCGCGAACATTGCGACAGGCTCGTCACGCCAGAACTAATCGCAGACGCACTCCCTCCATAAGTCCCACTACTCACCTCTACTCAAACGGCTGCCTCTGCCACTATACTTTCGCGATGCGACGTTATCGCTTCCCCTCGGCTATTGCGCTGTTCTTGATTTATCTGGCCGTCAGCGCGATACCAGTTTTGGCGCAACAGGCTGCCGGGCAACAGGATCTCGCCGCATGGCGTGCGCAGCACGCCGCCGACCTTCAAAAGCCCGACGGCTGGTTGTCGTTGGTAGGACTCGAGTGGCTGCTCCCCGGCGACAATACTGTCGGTTCCGCGATCGACAACACGATTCATCTGCCCGCCAGCGGTCCCGCGCACGCCGGCGTCCTGCATCTCGAAGGCACGGCGGTTACCTTGATTCCTCCGGCAGGCGGATTCCCGCAAGGACTAGTTATTGACGGCAAACCCGCGCAGCCGCAGGAACTGCGCACGGGCGCTGATACCGACAAAGGCAATCCCCGCATAACCATCGGCACGCTCAATTTCTATGTCGTGCGGCGCGCCGACCGCTTCGCCTTGCGCATCAAGGACGCGAAATCTCCCGCGATCACAGGATTCCACGGACTTAAGTGGTACCCCCCGGACGCCGGCTACCGCGTCACAGCTCGCTGGATTCCCTACACTCCACCGAAAAGCGTGACCCTTGCGACGCTCATCGGCACCAGCTACAACCAGCCGGTTCCAGGCGCTGCGGAATTCACGTTGGCGGGAAAGACCTACGTTCTTGAGCCCGTCGTTGAAGACAATCCTGCTGTGAAACTTTTCTTCATTCTCCGCGACACCACCAGCGCATCCACAACCTATAGCGCGTGCCGCTTCCTATATACGGGACTTCCGCCCAACGGACTCGACAAGCCTGGGGAGCTCGTGCTGGATTTCAATCATCTCGAAAATCCTCCGTGCGCCTACACGCCGTATGCTACTTGTCCGCTGCCACCTCCGGGCAATCGCCTGCCCATTCCCCTCCCCGTTGGCGAACAGCGCTACCATGACTGAATCGGTCAGCGAATTTCCTGTTCTGTACGCCACGGCTCGTTCCCGATGCAGGCGTCCGGCCCCCCATTTGGCAATCGGCGCTATCCTGTCGCACAATAAACTGTCGCGCCAAGCGCCGCGGCACCTATGACCACTTCCGATCCGTATTCAGCCAACACCGGCGGACCTGCCAATCCCGCGCGCGAGAAACTTGTCACTTTGCGCCTCGCGCTGCTCCGTCTGCATAAGACTCTCCTCGACATGGAACGCCGCGAGTACGAGCGCGTGCACGGCAAGGTCAACACCGGCGAACTATTTCGCCTGGTGATCGATCACGAGCAATTTGCCTGGCTTCACAATATTTCTGAATTCGTGGTTCGCCTGGACGAGAGCCTCGCGGGCGAAGTGCCGGTTAGTCCCGACGATACGCGCAGCACGATCATGCTGGCCCGCAAAATGTTCGCACCCTCGGAATCCGGCGACGGTTTTCAGAAGCGTTACTTCGACGCTATCCAGCGCGACCCGGCCGTGGTCATCGAACACGCCGAACTTGCGCGCCTTTTTGCCAACGAGCCCGCCGACCTGCCCGCGTCCTAGTTTTTGCTAAGAGGTTTTGCTAAGAGCCGAATTTTCAGCGGCGGCGCGCTCCGAAAAAACAATTCCCTCACCTTCACTCCGGCGGTGATCCCTGGGCCGCCCCCAGTTTCATCGGATGCCACTCGAATTTATTCAGGCCCGCCAGCACGCTCGGATCATTCTCGGTAATCTCGCGAAGCTCCGCCTCGTCCGCCACTTCGAATACCGCCATGCCAAACGCGCCCTCGCGCGCCATCACCGGCCCAAATATCAGCACTTTCCCGGCAGCGAATTTCTCGTGCGTGTACTTCACATGCTCCATCATCACCGCCCGCTCATCGGCCGTCATGTCGAACGGAAACGTCGGCCGCGGCGGAATCAGCCTCGCAAAATAGTGTTGTTTTGCCATAATGCCGGCCATCCTACCATGCTCGCCCGCCACCTCGCCGCCTCGCATCTTGCTACGCCTTTCAGTGGATCGCGGCCCTTCGCACGGCAAGCTCACCGCTCCACCCATCCCGGCCTCCTTGTTGGATCGCAACTTCTTCGTGCGCGATGGGTTTCGAGTCCTTATAATCCATGCACGCGGAAGCGCCGCTCGATCACCGCGCGCCGACCATGACCGGACCTCGTACGTCCATTCGCCTTCACATCCTGCGCAGTGTGCTCTTCCTCGCGTTGGCAGCGGCTGCGGGTCTGCCCAGCACCTTTGCACAGTCGCCTCCATCCGCGCCCTCGCAACGCGCGGATTCCCCAAAATCGCAACGTCTGTCTCTGAAAGCCCGAAGGGAAATCTTCGAGACCGTCTGGAAGGACATTCGCGATCATTACTACGACCCGTCTTTCAATGGAGTGAACTGGGACGAGATTCACACGCGTTACCGGCCGCTGGTCGAGGCCGCCGGCGACGATCAAGAGTTCTACTCCATGCTGAGCCGGATGACCGGCGAACTTCACGACGCGCACACGCGATTCAATTCACCGGAGCAGTGGAAAAAATACAAGAAACAACAAGGCGTCAGCTCGGGTATCAGCGTTGACGACGTGGATGGAAAGACCGTGGTCACCACGGTGCGACGCGATTCGAGCGCCGCTCACGCCGGAATCGAGCCGGGCATGGTGGTCCTCAGTATCGACGGAAAACCTGTCGCGGAGCGCATTGCCGAAATTGAAAAAAACAAAGCCCCTTCGTCTTCCGAACGCGCTACGCGGCTCTTCAGCTACGGTCGGTTGTTCGCAGGCCCGCCGGACACCGAGATGCGCGTTGGAATGGAGCGCGCCGACGGCTCGCGCTTCGAGGTTACCCTCGAGCGCCAGGTTTATTCTTCGGTGCCGGATGTCATCACCGACGTTCTGCCCTCAGGGATCGCCTACATCCGGTTCGATGGCTTCCAGCCAGCCATTACCAAGGAATTTCGACAGGCTCTCGAAAGGTTCAAAAATGCGCCGGGGATCGTGATCGACCTGCGCAGAAACGGCGGCGGTGACCTGGGCGTGCTGCTCCCCATCGCCGGATTTTTCTTTGACAAGAAAACGCTTTTCGCGAAAGACAAGACCCGCTCCGGAAAACCACTTTCGGAGTTCGCTGGGATCTTCCGGCTGCCGCTGGCGCTCTACGTTGGCAAGCCCGGCGATCAAATTTATTCCGGCCCGGTCGTGATTCTGGTGGACGCGCGCTCCGCGAGTTCCTCCGAGGTGTTTGCCGCGGGAATGCAGGACTCACAGCGTGCCAAGATCGTCGGAAGTCAAAGTTGCGGCTGCGTTCTGGGAATCGCCAAGCCGCGTATCATGAAAGGCGGCGGTGTATTGGAGATGAGCGAAGTATTGTGGTTTTCGCCAAAAGGACGCAAGCTCGAAGGCACCGGAATTCTGCCCGACGAAACCGTCGCTCCCACTCTGAGCGATCTCCAACAAAAGCATGATCCCGCGATCGAGACCGCGGAAAGGGTGCTGCGTGGATCGACGGCCACGTCGCGGCGGGCGTCCAACAAGCTGTAACTCCAAGGAGAATACAACGCTTGGCTCAGGCCTCCCTCATTACGAAACGTGCGGTGCTCGCCCTGATTCTGCTGGTAGCTCTCGTCTATGCCGGCGACTATCTCATGGTGCGCTGGAAAATGGCCCATCCCAAGACGGGCGACGCCTTCGGAACGGTAAAAATGGAGCGACTCTTGGCCATTCCACTGAAGGACGGCAAGACCGAGTACGAGTTTGACGCGCAGCAGCCCGAGGTCATCACACCTTGCGTGCATGCGCTGTTTCCGCATATGGGCGACAGCCCGTGCTGGTACCTGCAGCGCAACAGCCAGAAGCCCATCCCCATGTAAGATGCCTCCTGTGAGTTGGCGTAATGGCCAGTGCCGGGCTCCCCGTGGCACTGGAGGTTATGCGTTTAACCTGCTAAAATCCGCCCAACAATTTTATCGGCGCGTTTTTTTTGATAAATCCTTCACCAAAAGGACAAATATGGACCGACGCGATTTCCTGAAGACCACCAGCACGGTGCTCGCCGGCGCGACCCTCGTGCCGAGCACTTTCGCAGGACGCGCACCGGCGGCTTCCAGCAGCGAAGGGCGCATGGTCCTTCCCATCAATCGGAACTGGCGCTACAGCAAGACTTTTGCGCAAGGGGCCCATGGGCGGGAGTTTGATGATTCCGGATTCGACCGGGTCGTGATTCCCCACACCAATATCCGCTTGCCTTGGCACAGTTTTGACGACAAGACCTACGAGTTTGTGTCCATCTACCGGCGGCGCTTCAAGTTGCCCCCGGAGGCCCGCGGAAAGCACGTGTTCGTCGATTTCGAAGGAGTGATGACCGCGTCCACGGTGTGGATCAACGGCGTGAATCTTGGCGAGTACAAAGGCGGATACACGCCATTTTCCTTTGACCTGACCCCGCACATCGATTTCTCCGGCGAGAATGTTCTGGCCGTCGATGTCGATTCCACCGAGCGGCCCGAAATCCCTCCCTTTGGCTACCAGATCGATTACCTGACGTTTGGCGGAATCTACCGCGAAGTTTCCCTTCGCATTGTACCGGGAACGTTCCTCGAAAATATCTGCGCGAAGGCGAAAGACGTATTGAGCGGTAAACCCAGCTTGGATGTGGACTGCTATCTTCAACACTTGGAAGCGTCGCGTGAGCCGCTAGCGCTCGAAGTCGAGTTGCGAGAGGGAGATCGCACGGTAGCCAAGGCGACGCAGCGCGTGGCCGCGTCAGAAGCCGCCACCGAACCAACGGTGCACAGCGCCCATCTGGAAGGCCTCGGCGGGATCAAGTTGTGGGATCTCGAACATCCGAATCTGTATTCCGTGCACGCGCGACTGTTGAAAGGGACGCAGCTACTCGACCGGGACCACCGTACCGTCGGTTTCCGCAAAGCGGAATTCACCGATCACGGCTTCGAGCTCAACGGGAAGGTCATCAAGCTCCGCGGCCTCGACCGTCATCAAACGTTCCCATTCATGGGCCAGGCGATGCCAGGGCGCCCGCAGCGCAGCGACGCCAACATTCTTCGCAACAAATTGCACTGCAACATCGTGCGCACCTCGCACTATCCCCAGTCGCGGCATTTTCTGGACGCCTGCGATGAGATCGGCCTGCTGGTGCTCGAAGAAATCCCCGGCTGGCAACACATCGGCGATCAAGCTTGGAAAGACATCTGCGTCGACAACGTCGGCCGCATGATCCGCCGCGATTGGAATCGCCCCAGCATCATTTTGTGGGGCGTGCGCATCAACGAATCGAAAGACGACCACGATTTCTACGTGCGCACCAACGCGCTGGCCCACAAACTCGATCCCACGCGCCAGACCGGCGGCATCCGCTACTTCCAGTCCTCGGAATTTCTCGAAGACGTCTTCACCATGAACGATTTTGGATTCCCGCTGAAGCCGCCCAACCATCCGCGCTACCTCAACACGGAGTTCGTCGGCCACACCTATCCCACCAAGACCATCGATCAGATCGAACGCCTGCAGGAACACATGCTGCGCCACGCGCGCATCCACGATCAGCTGGCCTCCAACCCGCAATACGCCGGAGGCATCGGCTGGTGCGCGTTCGATTACAACACCCACGCCGACTTTGGCTCCGGCGACCGCATCTGCTACCACGGCGTCACCGATATGTTCCGCGAACCTAAACCCGCCGCCGCCTTTTACAAATCGCAATGCGATCCCGCCGAGGAAGTAGTCCTCGAACCGGCCTTTCATTGGGCGCGCGGCGATGAATCCATCGGTTTCACGAAAGCTTGGGTCTGCTCCAACTGCGACCATCTGAAATTTTACATCGGCGAAAAATTGGTCGCCGAAGTAGATCCCAACAAAACCGAATTTGCCCACTTGCGCTATCCCCCGTTTGTCGCCGACCTCGAGAAAGCCGTCTCCCAATGGGGCGATCTGCACATTGAGGGCTACATTCAGGGCAAAAAAGTGATCTCGAAAACGATGTCCGGCCGCGGCGTCGACCAAAAATTCACGCTGCTCCCCGACGACAACACGTTGCTCGCCGACGGCGCCGACTCCACTCGCGTCGTCCTGCGCGTGACTGACGAGTTCGGCGCCATCCGCCCCTTCGCCAACGATGCCATCCGGTTCGATCTGGAGGGCCCCGCCGAAATCCTCGGCGACAACCCGTTCGCGCTGATCGGCGGCACCGGCGCGATCTGGATTCGCGCAAAAGAACGACCAGGCACGGTCACGCTAAAGGCCACCCATCCGCAGCTCGGCAAGCAGCAATTACAATTCGAGATCACAGCTGCGCCTCCAGAAAGCGCGTAGATTGGAGCGCGCAGTCTCCGTGCCCTCTGTTTACCCTGAGCCTCGAAGGGTGCTCTTATCTCCATGGCCTGTGTGTAAAATCTTCTCTTAGTCCGCTTAAGCGCAACGCAACAACCAAGAACTGCGTTCACACCGAAAGCCTCACCAGACAAGACGCAATCTCGCCCAAAAGCGTTATAATCCGCCTATGCGCGCCCGTAGCTCAGCTGGATAGAGCATCTGCCTTCGAAGCAGAACGTCGGGAGTTCGAATCTCTCCGGGCGCGCCATTTCCTTGACCGTCTTTCAATAATTTCCAAACACGAGCCTGAGGTGCTTTACCTGTTTGATTTTAGTGTGTTATCGGGACTTTGATTTTCTCGGAACGACTGGTCACCGCAACGTGGTCTGTTGGGATATGGTTAAGAGCGCAGCGCGGGTTATTTAGACCGATCCTTGGCGTGGGTTACGAAGTGCAGGTACGTCGCCAAGATCGCTAGGCCGACCCCCACTGACGCGATAATTCCAAACGCCAATTTCATGTTGATGTCACTCCTATGATTAACGAGTCCTGAGGAAGTAAATCCACGTGCGGCACAAATCTCGAGTAAGCCCAAGCCAGTTGGAAAATCAAGACTCAGGATGATTTAACAAATAGGAGCGTCTGCCTCATGCCCGTGAATTGAATCCAAACCAGATTTCGCGATCCATCACCATTCCTTGTGAACGCATACGCACTTCCGTCGTATGGCGTATCGCGCTTCGCCCACTTCCCATCGACTGTGGCTACGATGTCATTATTTTGCACAAATTCCACAATTACCAGGCTGCTGTAGGATTCCCATCGAATTGAGTAGTCTCCGACAGGTATACGCGCACCGTTTAGGGTCAGCACATAACTAAACGCAAAGGCACGGGAGCCTCTCTCGAAAGATCGCGGCTTAAAACCGCGAGAAGTAAGGCTCTTGTGAGCCGCTTTCGCCTCTCGGTCGCTGTTGTACGGACCCACAAGCACATAGTAGGAATTCCCCCAAAAACGGCCTTTCTGCGTGACCGACGCCTGAAAGCCGAGTGTCGCGAGTTTGTCTTTTACCTCGCTGGCCGGGGGCTGATCCTTGAATTTGCCCACCTCGAAATACATTTCCGATGGAGCGCCGACGTCTTCCTTTCCAGAAACCACCGAGTGGACATTGGGCTCGCTCGCCGGTGCGAGTGGCGGAGCTGGGCCGAGTTTACTCGGAACGAGGTACGACCTGGGCGCAACTACTATGGTTGGAAGAGATAGCCCCGGAGGTGTCTCAGAAGTCAGACTGGAGCCATTGGCTGTAGGCGCCTTGGGTCTAGAGGCACCGACAGCGTCGCGCCAAGCGGCGTCTGGCACCAAGGGCTCGGACTTTGCTTGCGGCGGCGCTGGCAAGGTCTGTGGAGCTGGCGCATTTCGGGAGGGCTGCGGCGATTCGGAGTGTTGTGCAATCGAAATTGGCGCGCTTAGAGTCGATGCGGCAAGCGCCGCCGGCAGCTCCGGCAGCACAACTGGCGACGCCATTTGCGGCTGAGCTTGGGATTTTGCGGCTACCCGTTCTCCAAACTGGATGATCGACGCCCCAAACTGCCGGCGATAGCTGTGAAACGAGAATGCCGCCCCTACAAGGGCCGAAACGAGAACACCGACGCCTATGCCAGCAGAGAACCCGCTCCACGATGCCAGTCCTTTTCGTCCTGGTGAAGCGACCTCAAGCGGGACAGCCTTACTCTCTGGCTGGATACCGGTGTCCCCCGGAAATGCGCGTAATGTCGGTACGGGACGCGCAGACGCATCGTCAAACGACAGCGCAGGTGCCGCTTGGCTTGTCCAATCACGAACTTGTTGGCGGGCCTCAGCGGACAGGCCGGTAAATCGCAAGCCTCCAGTCGTTTTCGTCCGGTTGATCCAGGCCAGTTCGCCAGTGGCTTGGATTCGCTGGTCGTGCAACGACACCGAGAAATGGATCGTGCGATCGGCCTGAATAGGGTCGATGGCGTGAAAGGATAGCCCTCCCTCAGAGAGATCCAACACGATGCCACCGTTGTTGGGCTCGAAATGGATATCGGCGAGCCATTCTATCCGTGGGGTCAGGCGGCGTTCCAACCCGTTCATTGGCAGCTCCGCCGATTGTTGTGAAGTGTCTCGTGATCCCAGAGTTTCCTTCGCATTGAATGGACCTCCCGCTCGATCAGCTAGTCGCAGAATGTCGAAGAGGTTGCGGTGCCTTCCTGCGATGACGCAGGGGAGACTCAAGCGCTGAAGGGCCGTAAGCGAAAACCGAAAGATTCAGAAGGGTAATAACAACACCGGCCGCCGTTCGCTTGGCCAGTCAATATTTTCGGCGCCTCGCGGTCGCCCTGACACATGCATTGACTATGACCTCTGCATCATCCGTTTTCTCCTTCTGGGAGACTTCCGGCTGGGAGATTGTCGGGAGGAGACCACGAAGAAAAAATCGCAACAATAGTACTTCAGTACTCTTCCTGAGAAAGGACTCTGGCCGTGCTAGCGACCGCGCGAGCGCCAATCAAAGATTCAGCAAGCGCCACCCCGCTGACAGCCGCGCCTTCGACCGAACGTCGCCTAGTCTGTCTGGCCAACCTTTAAAGCGCCGGACTGGCGACCGCAGGCGCCAAACCCGTCTACGAGGTGACCAAAATTGCCGACCGTCTTGTCCGTTACCCCACCAAATCGGGACGCTCGACCTCCTGCTCGCCTAAGCGATGCCTGCCGATAACAGGCAGTTCGGTGAACATGTCCCTTTCGATACAGACACCCCAACTCCACCAGTTGGCCGAGGCTACGGTGACGTTCCCGAGCGCTTCCTGACTGCACCGCCCGCCGTCCAATCGCGGACCTCTGCGCCGCAGTAATCGACACGCAAGTCGGACTAAGGGCGCCGGAACACTACAGCGACCTGCTGGCCGACCCGCTGGCATTGTCGGCGTGAAACTCAGTTCCCTCTCAGTCAGCGCAATCCCCATCTCGGTAACAGATTTCTGCTGATCCAACTAAGTCTTGCTACACGAATATCCGGAGGTCCGATTACTAGATTCGGGGTATGGATATGGTTAAACGGGTCTGCGAGTATCCTCGTGCGGGCTACCAAGTTCGCTAAGTTGGGGGAGGGGCGGCGTGGTACGCTTCGAAAAACGAGGCGGTAGGGCTGGGACGCGACGCCCCTTCTTCTAACGAATTCTGATCCTCGATACCTTCCGGCTTCTCCGTCGTAATCCTCGCGGTTCAAATTCCCTGGAAAACACGCGGTATGTGCGGCTACCCGTGCGGACTTATAATTCGCCACATGAGAAGAAGAACTCCTAAGCCGGCGGCTCCGCGAAACGCCGCTCCTCAGACGCAAGCCGGCCGCAACAAAAAAGTAGGCCTCGCCAGAGCCCTCTCCAAAATGGGCGTCTGCTCGAGGTCCGAAGCTGCCCGGATAATTCAAGCGGGACGTGTGCGGCTGAATGGCGCCGTGAAACGCAACCCGGAGACGCCGGTGAATTTCGGTTCCGATCGCATCGATGTAGACGGAAGCGCCGCCGTCGCCGCCAACAAGATCTATCTGGTACTCAACAAACCGCGCGGCACCATCACCACTGCGTCGGACGAGAAAGGCCGCGAGACCGTCTACGATCTCCTGCCGCCGCATCCCGCTTCACCGAAAAATCCCCTGCCCGCCCCGGGACCAGACCCGGTATTAGGCCCGGGGCCAGCCTCGGGGCCAGGCCCGCTAAAGGACCGTGAAATCCCATGGATTGCGCCGGTTGGGCGGCTCGATAAAGCGAGCGAGGGTCTCCTGCTGCTAACCAACGATTCCGAGTGGGCCGCCCGCGTTCTCTCGCCCGACACCCACATGGACAAAACCTATCACGTGCAGATCGGCCGGATCGCCGGTGACGAACTGCTCTCCGCGCTGCGAAAAGGAATTGCCAGCGAAGGTGAATGGCTGCGCGTCAAGCGCGCTAACCGGCTCCGCTCCGGTGAAAAGAATTCCTGGCTGGAAATCGTGCTGGACGAAGGAAAAAACCGGCACATCCGCCGCATGCTGGAGGCCCTGGGAGCGGAAGTGCTGCGCCTGGTCCGCGTAGCGATCGGCCCGTTGTCGCTGGGCGATCTGCCCAAAGGTGCTTCGCGGCCGCTCACGCCGGGCGAGAAGACAGCGCTGGACCTCGCGCTGTTGCGTCGGTGATGCGCCCGCCTTTATCTGGTCGCCCGCCTTATCGGATCGGATGTGGCAGCTTGACCGATGGCAGGTGACGGTTGTCATTCTGCCACCTGCGCCATCGGGGCGACCTTGCCCGTCAGCTTGCAAATAATCGCGCCAGACCCTACGCTCGTACGTCGATGCCTGAACTCACACCCGAATTCCTCGTCTACGGCTTCATCTCCTACATCGTTTTTCTTTTTTCCACGACCTGCCATGAAGCCGCGCACGCTTTTGTCGCCAAACTCGGCGGGGACAGCACCGCCGCGATGGGCGGGCAGGTGACCCTCAACCCGATCCCGCATATCCGCCGTGAAGTCTGGGGTATGGTGATCGTTCCGATCCTCGCATTTCTCTTCATGCAGGGGCGCATGATTGGCTGGGCCAGCGCTCCGTTCGACCCTCTCTGGGAGAGACAGCACCCACGCCGCGCCGCACTGATGGCCCTGGCTGGCCCCGCCGCCAACTTCACGCTCATGCTGATTGCGGCCGCGGCGTTGCATCTGGGGACCTGGATGGGCTGGCTGCAGTGGAATCGTGGTGAGCGGCCGGGCTTTGCGATCGTTACGCTGCTGGTGTTGTTCTCGCTGAACCTGCTCCTCGGCACCTTCAATTTACTGCCTGTGCCGCCGCTCGACGGGAGCACCGGGATCATGCTGTTGATGAGCGAAAATACCGCGCAGCGCTACCTGGCTTGGCTTCGCGGGAGCAGTTACGCATCGCTGGGACTCTTGATCGGGTTGTTGGCCTTTCGGTATTTCTACGAGCCGGTGCAGAGCTTCGCGACCAATCTCCTGCTCCGCAGCCATTTCTAGGGTCTTGGCCCGGATGTCCGAGCCCGAGTGAACCGTGATCTCGATCTCAAACCTCTCAGCTCCAATCTCACCGGGATTCTAGCCGAACCGCTTCCCAGTGGGACGATGCACACTTTCAGCTGTCGGCGCAGGTTTGGGGTTTCGATCCTTCGCGGCTTGTGGCTCGCGTTATACTCATCCCCCATGCCGCTGATAAAGGGACAAAATTTAGGCCCCTACCAGATTGTTTCGTCGCTTGGCGCGGGTGGCATGGGCGAAGTGTATCGCGCCACGGATACGCGGCTGGAGCGCGATGTTGCGATTAAGGTGCTGCGATCCGGTTTGCTGATTGATGAGGGAGCGCGGCGGCGATTTCGCAAAGAAGCCCTGGCACTGGCGCGACTCAATCATCCGAATATCGCGGTGGTGCATGATGTCGGCGAGCACGAAGGAATGGATTATCTGGTGATGGAGTACGTTGCCGGAGCTTCGCTGGCGGACAAGCTGCGAGACGGACCATTGCCGGCCAAGGAAGCAATGGCGCTGGGCGCGGAAATCGGCGCCGCGCTCGTAGAGGCGCACGAACAAGGCGTGATACATCGCGATTTGAAACCGGCAAACATCGTGATCACTCCGAAGGGCCGCCCGAAGGTGCTGGACTTTGGGCTGGCGAAGTTACTGGCGCCCACCAAGGACGCCGATACAACGGTGTCGATCGGCGAGACGAAGGGAATCGTCGGCACGTTGTTGTATATGTCGCCCGAACAAGCGGAAGGGCGGGAGGTGGATTCGCGCACGGACCTGTGGAGTCTGGGCGTGGTGTTGTACGAGTCGCTGACGGGCAAGACCCCGTTCCAGGGGAACAGCGGGCTCGCGATTTTGAACGCGGTAGCGCGAGAGCATCCGAGACCGCTGCGGGAGGTGCGACCCGAAGCGCCCGCGGAAGCCGAACCCATCATCGCGCATGCCCTGGAGAAGGACGCAAGCAGGCGTTATCAAACCGCCGCCGAAATGACGACCGACCTGACGTCTGCGCTGGCGCGAATAACCGGAGCGGGCCTGCCGCGACCGGGTCCAGAAATACGCGCGGCGCGAGCGTATGCGATTCCGGCGGTGTGCGCGGTCGTCGCGCTGGCACTGATCGCAGCATGGCTTTACCGGCGGTCGGACCGGCAGCACTGGGCGCGCGAAGAAGCGATCCCGGCGCTTGCGAAACTGAATGGTGAAAATAAATCGCTGGCGGCGTTTCTGTTGTTGAAACAAGCGGAACGCTATCTGCCGGGGGATCAGCAACTGAGACAAATTGCTGCCGAAACTACCGAGTCGGCATCCATCACCTCATCACCCACCGGGGCGAGCGTAGAAATTCAGGATTATTTGAGCCCCGACGGCCCGTGGTACCTCCTGGGCGTGACGCCGTTGCAGGATTTGCGGATTCCCAGGGGATATTTTCGCTGGAAGGTTTCGAAGGCGGGCGTTGGAGAGTATGTGACCGCGCCGGTTACGCAAAAGACCATGAATTTTCCGCTCGATGCGCAGTTGCGCGCGCCGCAGGGCATGGTTCCCGTGGAGGGCGGGACCTGGGGGGCGTTCATTGGTTTTGTCGGATGGCTCGGCCCTTTCGACTTGCCGCGATTTTACATGGATCGTTTTGAGGTGACCAATCGCGATTACCAGAAGTTCGTGGATAGCGGCGGTTACGAAAGGCGCGATTACTGGCGCGAGAAGTTTGTGCGCGGTGGCCGGGAACTGAGTTGGGACCAAGCGATCGCTTTGTTTCGAGATGGCACCGGGCGGCGTGGACCGGCCGCCTGGCTGGCTGGGCATTTTCCCGAAGGGCACGGCGATTACCCGGTTTCCGGCGTCAGTTGGTATGAAGCTTCGGCTTACGCGGCGTTCGCAGGGAAAAGTTTGCCGGCGCTGCCGCAGTGGTATCAGGCCACGTCCGAGGACGCGGCGACCTATACGGTGCGGATGAGCAACATCTCACTGGAGAAAATCGCGCCGGTGGGAAGTTTTCACGACGTGGGACCCTACGGAACCTACGACCTGGCCGGAAACGTCCGCGAATGGGTGATCAACGCGACCGGAGACAATCGCTTCATTCTCGGCGGGGCATGGAATTCGCAGACCTATTTGTATTTGGAGCCGGAGGCTCTTTCGCCGTTTGACCGTTCGGAGGGAAACAGTATTCGATGCGTGCGAAATACGGAGGCGCTGCCAGCAGCGGCGACGCTGCCGATCAAACGGACGGAGCGCGACTTCTCGAAAGCCAAGCCCGTTTCCGACGATGTATTTCGCGCTTACAAGGCGATGTATTCCTATGCGCAGACTCCGCTGAACGCCAAGGTGGAAGATGTGGTGCAGCAAACCGCCGACTGGAAAGAGGAGAAAGTTACGTTCGATGCCGCGTACGGCGGCGAACGTATGGCCGCCTATTTATTTTTGCCCACGAATGTGCGGCGGCCCTACCAAACAGTATTATTTTTTCCCAGCGCGCGCGTGCTGAGCCTTACCGATAGCAAGACGCTGGGAGACATGAAGTTTTTCGACTACGTGGTGCAGAGCGGCCGCGCGGTGATGTATCCGATTTACAAGCAGACCTACGAGCGGCAGACCACCGGCGCATTTCCGTGGACCATGGAAGTGGCCATGGCGCAATTCAAAGACCTGAGCCGTTCGGTGGATTATCTTGAGACGCGAAGCGACATTGCCAAAGATAAGCTGGCGTACATGGGCGTGAGCATGGGCTCGGCCGACGGCGTGGATTACGCGACGCTGCTGCAGGATAAATTTCGCGCGGTGATTTTTCTGGACGGCGGATTTTTCCTGTATGACCTGCCACCTGGGGTGGATCAGGTCGACTACGCGCCGCGGATGAAGAAGCCCGTGCTGATGGTGAATGGGCGATACGATTTTTCATTCTCGATGGATAAATCGCAGACGCCGCTGTTCAAGATGCTCGGCACTCCCGCAGCTGACAAGAGGCACGTGGTGATGGAATCGCCGCATGACGTGACCGTGCAGCACGCGGAGTTGTTGAAGGAAGTGCTGGGCTGGCTCGACAAGTATCTGGGCCCAGTGGATTGAGTCTCGAAGGTCTAGCAGGCTGCGGAAAAAGTCGGATTTGTCATCCCGAACCCGCGTCGTTTGCGGGGGAGGGATCTGCTGTTCGCAAGAAAACCAAGGAAAAAGCAGGTTCCTCACCCCGTTCAAAAACCGAACGGGGTTCGGAATGACATATGAGTTTTTCCGCAGGCTGCTAGGTTGCGGCCTTCGCCTTCACGACTCGCCTGCTGTTCCGCGCCGCGGTCTTCCCCTGCAGGCGAGAGTCCGAAACAGAACAGTGGTTCGAAATTGACCTGAGATCCCCATCCCCTTATCGCCTTGACATCGGCAACGACCGGGCCGTGAGACCTCGCCCGCGGCTGCCGCGCTCGCCGTTAGATTACTGAAATCGCACGCGCTTAGCGGCCAGTAAGCGGTTCGCGACGTACGCCTCGTATCCGCACCGACCTATGTTCCGACCAGCGCGACCGCCATGGCATACGCGTTGCTTGCGGATACCTCTCACATGGCCCACGCCTACACCAAAGCCGCGGAAATCGTCGCGCCCACGAGCACGCTGACTCCCTGCATTCTCGACGATGACCCGGCGCAACTGGAATCGCTGGGGGCGCTGGTGGAGGAACTCGGTTACCCATCCATCTTGACCTCGGATCCCGAAGAAGCCCTGCGGTGTGTGCGGTATGGACGCAGCCGCGTGCTGCTGGCCGATCCCGGAGTCCACGGGTACGAATTTCTCGACCGCGCACTCCGGACCGATCCGGGCGTGCACGTTCTCGTGATGACCGGACAATACACGCTGGACTCCGCGCTCGAAGCCATCCGCCGCGGGGCCACCGACTTCCTGCCCAAACCGATCGATCGCCAACGCCTCAAACGCACACTGGACGAAGTCGCGGCGCTCCACGATCAGCGCCGGCGTGTCCGCTCGCTCGAAGAGCAACTGCTCAAGGACCTTGAGTTTCACGGCATTGTCGGCAAAAGCCCGGCCATGCTGGAGGTTTTTGACTTTGCGCGCAAGGTCGCGCGGCATTACACCAACGTTCTTGTGACCGGACCCACTGGGACCGGGAAAGAGCTGGTGGCGCGGGCTATTCACCAGATCAGTCCGGTGAGCTCGCACCGCTTGGCGGTCTGCAACTGCTCCGCAATGGTGGATTCCCTGCTCGAAAGCCAGCTTTTCGGACACGTACGCGGCGCGTTCACCGGCGCGACCGACACGCGCCCGGGGCTGTTTGAATACGCGGACGGCGGCACGGTTTTTCTAGACGAGGTCGGCGAAACCTCCTTGGCCATGCAGTCGAAGCTTCTGCGCGTCATTCAGAATCGGGAAATCCAGCGCGTAGGCTCGCCCGAAGTGAAGCAGATCAACGTGCGTTTGATCGCGGCCACCAACCGGGATTTGCGCGCCGAGGTCCTGGCGGGCCGCTTTCGCGAGGACCTGTTCTACCGTTTGAGCTCCATCCAGATCCGCATTCCCTCTTTAAGCGAACGGCTGGAAGACATTCCGCTGCTGGTGCAGTTTTTTCTGAAAAAGTACAACGACGCCTATGGCAAAAAAATCCCGGGGCTGACGCGCCGCACCCAGGCGGTGCTGTTGCAGCATCCCTGGCCGGGCAACGTACGCGAACTGGAGAACGTCATTTCCAGCGCCTGCATTACTGCCTCCGGAGACTTCATCGATCTGGCGGACCTGCCCGAGAACCTGCAACATCGCGCGCCGCGCACGCCGCAGGGCGACCCATGGCGGCCACTGGCGCTCGACGAGATCCGCAAGCTGCATATCCAGCGGGTGCTGGACCTGTGCCAGGGGAACCGCTTACGGGCGGCGCAGGTTCTGGGAATCGGGCGCACCAGCTTGTACCGCTATTTGAAGCGCGACGAACAGGAGCGCGGCGCGACGGAGCGCGACCGACACGGGAAATCCGGCGGCGCGACAGCTTGACCCTCGGATCTCGTCAAGGACTACGCCTCGAGGATTTGCGGCAAGGGTTGTGTCCCGGATCGGGAATCTGCGCCACGGGGTCGCTCTACCAAGAAGCAACCTCAATCGCTCGAAGTGATCGATCCTGCGCCGGTCGAGCCACTCGTCTCGTTTGTGCGCGACCTTGCGCTGGGGTATTGACGCGTGCCGGTTGTGCGAACTATCCAGTCGCCTTCCTTCACGCTCTTGCTGCCTGCCGTAATCGTCTTGGGCGCTTGACAGACTTCTCCCAAGAGAGCTGTTCCGCGGAGGGACAGATTCCCGTGTTAGTACAAAAACGGATTTGCGCGCTTTCGGCAAAGGACACAAAAGGCGAACGTTACGTTTCTCGACTTTGGCACGATCCCTGCACTGAGTAACTGTGCTCGATCGATAGGTTACAAAAGCATTAGAACGAAACGCGAACTAGAGCGCTGGATTGCTGAGCTGAGCCCGGTGCATTCGCGCGATCGACGGAGCAAATTCTTGAAAGGATTCCCGCGAATGTGCCGGGCCCAAGCGCGTCAATTACGACGGGCGCGTCGAGCGCGTCGGATACGACAACGCGTTTAGCACGACCAGTGCGTCAGCGCGTTGAGCGCGGCAAGTGCGTCGATCACGACCTGCGGCACTCGCGGAAAGGTTCCCGCCAACTGTAACTACTTCAGCGAACCCACAAACCACTCGCCAACACCCCCGAGCGCCGTGTAACTGTCCTTCTTGGTTGCGCGGCGCTCTTTCCTCGTATTGCAGCAATGCAAAAACTAGAGGTTGAACGTTGGAAGTTAGAAAAAGACGCGATCGTGCGCCGCCGAATTGCTGCGGAGTGCGGCGATCCTCGGCGTTTCCCACTCCCAATTTCCGGCTCACCCAACCTTCAACCTCCAACCTCTGAGTTTGCAGAAACTAGAGATTGGACGTTGGAGGCTAGAAAAAGAAGGAAAGAAGATCGCGCGCCGCTGAATTGCTCCTGAGCGCGGCGATCCTCAAAACCATCGGCGTCTCCCGCTTCCAATTTCCAGCTCGCCCAAGCTTTAATCTCCAAAGCTTTAATCTCCAAGCTCCAGGCTTCAGGCTTCGAGCTTTAACATCTAACATCCAACCTCTAACTTCTGAGTTTCCTATATAGATCGAGGCACGTTTTTGCGGTGTCCAGCTCCGAGAGGCGGCTGCCTTCCTGCTCGATCAGGTAGTATTCGACGCCGCCTCCGCTTTCCGCGGCCTGGAAGATGGCTTTCCAGTCGGCCACGCCTTCGCTGAACAGCACGGTGTAGCCTTTTCCCGAATCGGGTGACCAATCCTTGCAGTGCAACGAGCGGATGCGCCCGGGGTTGGCGCGGATCCAGGCGACCGGATCGGCGCCGGCCTCGAGGCACGTGCCGACGTCGAGCTGCAACATCACGATTGGCCTGGTGTTCTTGGCGAGCACTTCCATGGGGCGCACGCCGTCGATGGGAACGAACTCCACCTTGTGATTGTGGTAGCCGGCTTTCAGGCCCGCGGGTTCTAGTTGCTCGGCGGCTGAGTTGAGGGTTCCCGCGAAGGTCTTCCAGCCATCGAGGTCCGTATAGGGGTGCGTGGAGGCGATGACGACGTACTTGCAGCCGAGGATATGATTGCGATCGCGCGTCTTGGAGATGTTGTCCTTGCTCAGATAGTCGGCGTTGTTGTGCGTGGAGTAGCAACGTACGCCGAGGTCATCGAGGAGTTTTCTCATGTCCCTGGTCTGGGCCTCGGTCCAGTCGAAGTAGGGCGCGTAGAATTCGACGCATTGGTAGCCCATCTGCGCGACCGCGCGCACGGTGCCTTGGAGATCCTGCTTCAAGGCAGCGCGCACGGAGTAGAGTTCGAGGCCGACCGGAATGGATGAGGCCGCGGGAGAGCGCAAGGCCAACGGCAACATTGCGGACAGCGCTAGGAACGAGCGACGTGAAAGAGCAGCAGAGATTGTCATACGCCGAATGCTACGACGAAACCCGTCTGATTTCATTGGTTAACCGTCCGACCCCCTCCCCCCGCCTTTTTTGTAAGTGCGGATTCCAAACGACTTTAAGCCTCGTGTTTTTGGAAGGGCAATAATATACTTGACTAACCAAGAGTTTTGGCCTATTCTTCTTTCGTTATGAAGCCCAAAACACTCCAACAAGCCATCCGGCACTTCAGCGATGAACAGGTCTGCATCGATACCGTAGCGGCTCTCCGATGGCCGAACGGTCCAGTCTGCCCGAAGTGCGGCCACGCCGAACACTACTATTTGGCGACTCAGAAGCGGTGGAAGTGCAAGGCGTGCAAGAAGCAGTTCTCGGTCAAGGTGGGCACGATCTTCGAGGATAGCCCGATTGCTTTAGACAAGTGGCTTGCGGCTCTATGGATGCTCGTCAACTGTAAGAATGGGATTAGCTCCTACGAGGTTGGCCGCGATCTAGGGATTACCCAGAAGTCCGCTTGGTTTGTTTTGCATCGTCTGCGCTTGGCCCTACAGAGCGGCAACATCGGGCAATTGGGTGGTGATGGCAAGCACGTCGAAGTAGATGAAACATTTATCGGCGGGGCGGCGCGATTCATGCATGCTGACCGACGCAAGCGCATGATTACCAAGACTGGCACCGGAGACAAAACTGCCATCATGGGAATTCTTGAGCGTGGCGGAGAGGTTCGCGCCACAGTCGTAGGCAATCGGCGCAGGAAAGCATTGCACGGCGAAATTAATCGTCACGTCGTAGCAGGGAGCGCAATCTACTCCGATGCGTTCATGTCCTACGTGGGACTCAAGCAGCAAGGATTCGCGCATCAAATTATCGATCATGCCGAAAAATACGTTGATGGACAGGTTCATACGAACGGGCTGGAAAACTTTTGGAGTCTCGTCAAGCGCGGATTGAAGGGAACGTACATCAGCGTGGAACCGTTCCATTTGTTCCGGTATTTGGATGAGCAGGTCTATCGCTACAACAATCGCAAGCTGGCGCACGACGGCGAGCGATTTGAGTTAGCCCTATCGCAGATTGCGGGAAAGCGGCTCACTTTTTCGGAGGTGAGTGGCCAGGTGGGAGGGGCGAGTTTCTGACCCTAAACGTCTGCTTCGCGGGAAGCGTAAGATTTCTTAATCCTCTTCCGTTTCTCAGCATCAAGTTTGGACTTTATTTTCGCGTGAGGAACAGATAGGACCGTTTTAAGTGCGTTTTCAAACGTAGCGTATTCACTCGATTCATTCTTGGCGGAAGGTTTGGAGTGATTCGCCACCAACAGTCCCTCTAGAAAGGGACTATAACAGTGGTGTGGCCCTACCGTCTAGAGCTTGGTTGCGATGAGACACAGGAACAGGAATGCAGGTTTCAGCCTTGGGAACTAAATCCGTGCAGGCTGACAGATTGGTTAGAGATGCTTCTGTTCTCAGCAAGAATGTATTTCTATTGCGGCCACGCATTGCAGGAAATCTACTCGGACTGTCTCGTGGGTTCGATACCAGGAGACCGCCAGAATCCCGTTTTTCACGTAGCAGCCTATTTGGATGACAGAGCACGCACCAAAGCCATTAGATTGCTGAAGCGCATAGCGAGTGAATTCAACAAGGTCGGCATGGCAATCACCGCCGAGACTACGACAGAGGTCGTGCGCGAAATTGAGAACGGCAAGAAGCACAATTTTCAATGGCTGATGGACAAGGTACAGACCATCAGAGATTTGGCCGATAAGGAAATAAGGGGGAAAATATTCCTCTATATTCCGACAGAGCGATCTAAATTCCTGCCCACAATGCAGACTCCTCACGTTTTTGGGGACGCGGTCAACGCAGCGTTCCCTAGCACGGGCTACGAAATTTCCGAGGCGGCATGGTGTTTAGCACTGGCCAGAGGTACGGCAAGTGTGTTTCATATCATGCGCGTTCTTGAAATCGGCCTAACCGCGCTGGGAGATGTCTTCAACGTTTCTTTGGCTCACACGAATTGGGCACCAGCGATCGAGGAGATTGAGAAAAATATTCGCAATATGCATAAAGATCAACGTTGGAAATCACTGCCCGACTGCAAAGAACAGCGGGAGTTCTATTCTCAAGCAGCAGTGCACTTCGGGGTCATCAAGGATGCGTGGCGCAATTCAACAATGCATCCGCGCGCAAAATTCACCCCCGATGAAGCAGAGGTTATATTCCTCGGCGCAAAGGGATTCATGCAAAAGCTGGCTGAAAAGCTTTCGGACGTCTCAGGGGTGACTAAATAGAGAGAAAAGTCGTACCACTAGGTGGTAAATTAAAACGAGGAATGCGATTGTTATGCTTGCGGCTACAGGCGTGGCCAATCCAAGGGCGATTTTGCCGAACGTACTTGCGGTATGAGCAGCTTTCCCTAATCCGTTTAAATCCTTGGCGTGTTGTGCGGTTGATCTTTCTAAACCTTCGACCGCAGTCTCCAGTCGTCCAAGGGCTCTCTCCATATCCATGAGTGTTTGTAGAGCCAGAATGTCGGTCGCCGGTACCGGATCAGACCCGGCAACTGAACGCTCGGCTCGTTCACGTTCTTCTGGAGTGGGCATTATTACGACTTTCTTAGACAACAAGCACTCTCCTGTGCTAAGTTCAAGCACAAGTAGAGCCAAACACGCCCGAGGGGGACTCAGGGGTGTTATTTAGGCGGCCATATTAGCCAGTTCTGTTCAGCAAATCTACAACTTCTTCAAATTGACCAAGCTTAGCTTCATGCCCTGTCACGGTACTAAAACCCTAGCATACTTTGGTTAGTCATCTATATTATTGCCTTTGGAAGTGCGGATTCTAAACGAGTTATGGGCGCATTTCGCGTAAGTGCGGATTCTGCAGAGGTTAGGCGCGTTTCGCGACTTATGGCGAAGCTTGGGATATGCCCGTCGAGGCTCAAAGGAAATCGGCGAGAATTTAATTTGGCGTACACGCGAAAACATAGCACGTGGTTACCGATTTTATAAGTGATATACAGGGAACGGTAGGAATTGGGGAGTGGACGGGGTCAGCTAGGATCAAACGGAGAGAACGGTTGCTCAGGATTACGTGGCGTCGAGGAATAGTGGAAGGGAGTGCAGGACAAGAAGGTTAACAGCAAGACCAGGTTCAAAAAGCGAACCTGGGGCACCCTCCGCAAAGCTAGGTTACTTACGTGGGCCAGCCACCATGCGAAGTAGGACTGAATCAAGACTCACCCTCCCTAACCCGACGGTGGGCACCCCTGCCGGCATACGGATAAAACCATTTCGAGTTAGCTCATTTAAGAGTACACTCCGGCCACTTGCTTCGAGGAGCGATCATGCGTCCTGCCTTGCGCGCACCTTTGTTTACGTGTGTTTTTTTCGTTCTGGCTGGTGGATCCGTGCTCGCGCAGGACATCGCAGTGCGCACCGAGGCGGAACGATTGTTGGAACGCGCCAGTGGCGTAAGCCACCCGGTGCACGCGGTGCACGTCAAAAGCGAGGTCAGGTTTCGCACGTACGCGCCCGACGGCAGCACCCGCGACGGCCGGCTGGACAGCATTCATGCCGGCGATATCGAGAGGTACGAAATGGTGCTGGGCGACTTCCACGCGATCGCGATTCATTATCCGGATCGCATCGTGCAGGATAGCGGCGAATCGGAACCACCGGAGTTCACCGAAGTGGACAAGCTAACGCCGCTGTTGATCGGGCGATTCGACATGTCCGATACCATCAACTCGATCAATCCGGCTACGATTTCCGGCCGGGCGGCGAAGTGCATTCGATTCGAGACCGTGGTTGGCCGGACGCATCAGTCGAACGAGATTTGCGTCGATGACGAACTCGGCATGCTGCTGCGCTGGAATGTCGGCGAAGATCTGATCGAGGACACCGACTATTCTTCGTTTGAAGGCGTCTTGCTTCCCGCTCACATCCGCCACTATATCGACGGGAAGCTGCGCATGGAGATCGAGCAGAATTTCAGCGTTATGAAGGATCCCATCGATTGGGCGGCGCTGACTCCGCCAGACGCCATTACTCTTCGGAGTTGCCATCCCTACCATGCGCCGGTCCGGCAATCCACGCCACAGCCGGCGAACGCCGGGCCCGGACCGTGGTACGACGTACGGGTGGAAGCGGTTATTGGGCCGGACGGACATGTCTATCAGGCGAAGGTCCTTCCGGGTGGGCGAGAGGATTTGGAGAAGCAGGCGACTCAAATCGTGTCGGGTTGGGTATTTTCGCCAGGTTTGTGCGGCGGAAAGCCGACCACCGTCAGTGCCGACCTGGTGGTTCATTTTCCGCCGCAGTGATGTTGGGGTTGCGGTTGATATGAACGGGAGCGACGGCGATCCTTCAGGAACAATCTCACTGCGTGGTTGCACGCGTCGGAATACCCACTTCAGGGTATGGATTCGTTTTTTCGGCTCTGTTTCTCTAGCTCACGGAGGAAACATAGAATGCATCGAGCTAGCAAGTTTGTGGCTTCATTATTTCTCACGGCTGCTCTCGCGGCGCCGGTGGTGACCCTCGCTGGCCCTGCGACGCAAGATCAAGACAATCATGATCGCGACCGCGTGTACGATCGCGAGCACAAGGACTATCACCAGTGGGACGACCACGAGAAGGATGCGTGGGGACGGTTCCTGGCGGAAAAGCACCGGAAGGAGCACGAGTTCGCTAAGGCTAGCAGGAAAGAGCAGGATGAGTATTGGAACTGGCGGCACAGTCATCCGGACTGAGATTTTGGGGGCCAACAATCGCTTGAGGATGGTAATGGTGCGGTCGCGGAAGTATGACGTCGCGGCCGCACTTTTTGGTGTCCAGGATCCTAAGGATTGGCCGGGTGCCGCACCCTTCGCGTTTAAGGGTGCGGGTTTTGACGTTTTATACCTGCTTCAGACTCGTCCTGATATCTCCTTTCCAATGAAATCGAGTCGATTTTTATTCTACCTTCCTGGCCTATCGCATAGTGGGTCCAACTGCTCCAGGGCCAGTCTGTGGGATGGGAGACGAGCTTTCGCACCACCGGATTGGCGTGGATGTAATTCAGCTTCTCGTGAAGTTTTGCTCGCTCCAAACGTTGAAATCATAGAAACGTCTGTGCCAGAAGTGCTGGTCCGTTCGCGCGTCTTCGGACGGTGATGAAAATGCGAAGAACGCGGGACGTTGAGTCACTGTCAGCAGCGACTTCGCTACATTTTGCTTCAGCACCTGCAGGGCTTTGGAAGGAGTCTTCTTTTCGGGCTTGCTCACGACTAGGTGGACGTGTTCCGGCATGACCACGTAGCCGAATAGGGCGAAGGCGTGGCGGCAACGGACTTCGTCGAGGATTTCTACGAAGGTGTCTCGGGTCTCGGGAGTTCCGAGGAGAGGTTTGCGCTGGTAACAGCTGAAGGTGATGAAATGGAGGTCCCCTTGGCCGTAGTGCCGCTTTAGCGGATGCCGCGATAGAGAAGAAAACTTCAATTTATTTATCTTATCATCATAACTTATATGTTATAGATAACTAATTAATACAAACCGCAACCTCCCCAGTGTATGTTCCCAAACTGCGAGGGAAAAACCCACACCCTTAAAACCGAAGGGTGCGGCACCCGGTGCGCGACCGATGCGTCGCCGTGAACGCTCTAGGCTAGGAATGCGGCTGATTCGCGGAGGAACAGGTCGAGTTGGTCGTGGTGCACCCAGTGGCCTGCGCCCGGGACGGTGATCAGGCGGCGATTGGGGATGGCTTGGAAGCGCGGGTCAGTTTCGGGGACAGGGAGGAAGCTTTCCAGGCCCCAGAAGAACAGCGTGGGGCTGGTGATCTGGCTGAGGATTTCTGCGGAGTCTTCGATGTCGTGACCGTAGGGCGGGAAGACGCGGGCGAAGTTGTCGAACTTCCAGAGCAGCGAGCCGTCGGATTCCCAGTTGGTGCCGTGGAGGGTGAGGTGGCGGGCCACTTCGTCACTCAGGCGCGGGTTTACTTCGCGCATGCGGGCCATGGCGGCGTCGAGACTCGGGTAACTTTTGGGGTGACGCTTTTCCAGGTTGCGGATGCTTTCGATCCAGTGGCGGGTGCGGCCGGAGGCTGGGCCGTGGACCGGGTGATCGAGCGGGAAGCCCAGGCCTTCGATGGAGACCAGCTTGCGGACGCGAGCGGGGTAGATGCCGGCGTAGCTTAGGGTTATGCCGCCGCCGAGCGAGTGGCCTACCAGGCGAATGGGGAAATCGTTGATGATGTCGAGGAGGGCCGAGAGGTCGAGGACGTGTTCGGCTACCGAGTAGGCGGCACCCTCGGCCCAGGCGCTGTTGCCGTGGCCGCGGAGATCGAGGGCGTAGACATGGTAGTGGTGGCAGAGAGATTGGGCGACCCAGTCCCAGTTGCGGGCGTGGTCGAGTGCGCCGTGGACGAGGACTACCGAGGGTTTGTGGTCCTGGCCGTAGTCCCAGAATTGGAGTTTGAGGCGGTCGGAGTAGAAAAAGTGCGAAATGGGTTCCACGGTTGATCGATTCCCCTCTTCCGGCCGCGGGCCAGAGGTTGAAAATATACACGTTCCAGCGGATTTGCTATTGCACCGGACGGCTCGAAAAATGCACGGCGGTCCAGCATTGCGGGAGATGCGTGTCGTAAACTCCGTGGCGATTAAACGACCAGCCAGGATGGGGTTGGACTTCCGCACCGGCAACATGGAGCAATTCGAAGCGGCCGAAGAAAATCTTCCACACGTCGCCTTCCTTGGGAGGTAAAGGCCGATCGCCCGCCAGCCACTTGGCGCCCTTCCACGGAAATACCAGCTCGACGGTCCAACCTTTATCGAGGTCGGAGTTATCGTTGAGGGTCCCGTCCACGTGGGTGGCGCTTTGCAGCCCTGGGAAATCCCAGCCGAAGAACGCCCAGCGAAGCCCGCGAGGATTTGTCCCTTTCCAGAAGGTCGGCGCCTGGCGATCGTAATCGCCGCCGAAAGTCATGGCGTTTTTTTGAACCACGTCGAACTCCGGGACGTCGAAGCGCCCGCCTTTGCGGTAGGCGTCGCGCCAGATGTAGAACATCTGATAGGTCGTGCCGCGAGCGTTGGTTTCGAATTCGTAGTAGGTGTCGCCGCCGTCGATGAAAACTTCGGCGTCGTTCTCGTTGAAGATCAGGGAGTTTTTTTCGATGAGCTTGGCTTGAACGAAGGGCTCCTCGACCCAGAAAGCGATGTAGAGATTCTGATCGTCCCAGAGTGCCGCGGAGCGCGTTCCGTAAATGGCGGGTTCGCCGGTGGCCATGTCCACGAAACGCGGGGACTTTTCGGCTTTTTGCCAGTCGGGCTCGTCAAGCAAACCATCGGCGCGGATGGGGTGGGTCGCGCGGCGAGCGGTGTAGTGCTTGATGTCAGACTCGGAGCAGCCGTAGAGCTTGGCGGGAGGCTTATCGGTGGCTTGGGGTGGATCGGGCACTGCGGCTTGACACCAGATTCTCGTTGGCGACGCCAGCAGGAGTGCGAGAGCTAGCCCAAAGAGTTTCGTCTTGTTCATTTTCCATCTCCCGCCGGCCGCAAATTTCAATTTGCGCTTTTGCGGCGACGTGAGTATAAACCCATCCCGCGATTCCAAAACGCAATGAGGGGTGTTTTAGACGGCGAGTACTATCTTCTTTATGGCAGAAGGGGAAAACGAGATTTTGATGCCGCTGGCAACTTGCCGAGATGGGGCGCATCCTTCGCTGCTCAGGATAAAGCAGTGCTGCGCCCCTCCGGGTTGTGCGGTGACATAATGAAACGGGAGTTAGTCGGCTTCGGCTTGGAAGACTTCGCCGGGTAGGCGGAACATTTTGGATTTGGCGGCGACGGCTACAGTGGCAGATTCGATGCCGTTCGCGGATGCGTGGCGTGGCGTCGATTCGTTGTGGCTCGCGGATTGGCGATGGGCTGGCTGGTAGCGACGCGTATCGCGAAATGAGGATTCGCGTGGGTTGCTGGCGTATTCGTGGAGGCGGCCGGTTTGTTCGGCAGCGGCTTGCGGAGCGCTGGTTTCGGCGTTGAGGCGCTCCATCTTGATGCCCAGCGTGCGCTCCAGTTGGAAGAGTTCGGAGCGCTGTTCGCGGGCGAAGAGCGTGGAGGCTACGCCGTGTTTGCCGGCTCGGCCGGTGCGACCTACGCGGTGGATAAAGTTTTCGGCGACTTCGGGCAGGTCAAAATTGATGACGTGTGCGATGTCCTGCACGTGGATGCCGCGGCTGGCAATGTCGGTCGCTACAAGAACGCGGTAGCGGCCTTGCTGAAAGCCGGCCAGGGCGGAGTTGCGCTGGGATTGCGAGCGGTCGCCGTGAATCATGGCGGCGGAGAAGCCGTCGCGGTTGAGATTCTTGGCGATGCGGTCGGTGGCGCGCTTGGTGCGGGCGAAGACCAGGCAGCGGCCGGTTTCTTTGGCGAGCAAGCGGTTTAGGAGCTGCTGCTTGCGGTCAGTGCTGACTTCGAAGGCTTGCATGCGGACGTTTTCGGACGGCTTTAGGACCGAGCCGAAGCTCAAGCGGACCGGGTTGCGCATGTAATCTTTTACGAGATGGACGACCGACGCTTCCAGAGTTGCCGAGAAGCACATGGTTTGGCGTTCTTTCGGAAGAATCGCGGCGATGCGGCGAATGGCTGGGAGGAAGCCCATGTCGAGCATGCGGTCGGCTTCGTCGAGAACCAGGATGCGGAGATCCTTGAAGTTGAAGAGGCGGCGATCGAGAAAGTCCTCGAGGCGGCCGGGAGTGGCTACAATCAGGCGTGCGCCTTTTCGGATGGCGCTGAGTTGGGCGCCTTCGGAGAGGCCGCCGACTACGCAGGCTGCGGGTTGAAGCTGTCTGCCGCGAAGCAGGTTGTAAACTTCGACGACCTGCATGGCTAGTTCGCGAGTTGGGACGAGAACAAGGGCTGCGATGCCGGGAGTGTTGCCTTGCAGCAGACGCTCCATGACCGGGATGATAAAGGCTAACGTTTTGCCGGTGCCGGTTTGCGCGGTGGCTAGAACGTCTTTGCCCTCAAGCGCTTGCGGGATTGCGGCGGCCTGCACCGGAGTGGGCGTCGTGAACTTCGCTGCGGACAGGCGCTCCTTGGTATAGGCGGAAATCATTGATTCTGAAAAACTTTGCATTTCGATAGTGCTTTCTCGCTGGCTGAAGGATGGCGGCGCGCACACGTTAAGCGGTGCGACTCGGCA
>Ga0073928_10001377_pt1 | contig 47174 bp, 41 predicted proteins | sample PaiPotPPA55metaG_FD_76969 | JGI IMG/M metagenome (GOLD analysis project Ga0073928, IMG submission 76969) | Iron sulfur acid spring bacterial and archeal communities from Banff, Canada, to study Microbial Dark Matter (Phase II) - Paint Pots PPA... ...
GCCGGCTGGGGTTCGCTCGCCTTGTGGGAACTGCCGCTCGCTTCCGGAGCAGCCGAGCCGCCTGAGGCGCCTCCCACACTGGAGCTGCGGCTGGAAGGGAATGGCCTGATACTGCGCGCCCGGAATGGGCGGTTCCTTTCCCCGAATTCTAATGGCTCAGTGTCCGCCGAGGATGGAATCGTTTTCCTGCGCGTGCCGCTGAATCCGGAGCAGCTTGCCTCTTATCGCCGGGTGGATGACGACGATCCCGCCGATGCTGGCGACTCCCCGCGGGATGACACCGCTTGGGTAGAGTGTTACGCGTATGCGGACGAAGGCCAGGGTCTCGAGTGGCAGCTTCGCGTGCGCGACCTGCTGGGGAAATCCGACTGGGAGCGCTGGAAGACCATGGACGTTTGGCAGGCGCGGGGCGCGGCGGCGGAAAACTGAGCTCGGCGCGCGGCTCGTTCAGCGGCGCGCGGGCTGCACCGGCAGGCCCGCCCAGGCGTTGAGCAAGCCGAGCGTTTCCCGAACCACCGTAAGCGAGTCGCGCGTGTTGCGCCACCAGTGGCGCGCGTCATAGGGATCCCGCGGCGCCAAACGAACAATCGCACGCGGGCCGCCACCCACAAGCTCCTTCCACAATCGGCGCACCCGGCGCGTATGTGGCGGCGACGTGACCAGGATGACTTTTCCCTTGCCGCTCCGGCGCAGCGCCTCGGCGATCACCTGCACTTCATCCTGCGTGTTGACGATCGGATCCCCCAGAACTTTAATCGCGGAAGCCGGGACGCCCAGGTGCGTGAGGATTTCAAAATCGTAGTCCTGCTCGCCGCGATACGCGATCCCCAGGGCCTTCAGATCCGCCTCCGGACCGGCCGGGCTTGTGAGCCAGACCTCGGGCGCGACGCCGCTTCGAAATAAATCGGCCGCCTCTATGGCCCGGGCCGGCATTCCCCCGCTCAGGACAACGATCGCGTCGGCGGGCTCGAGCGGGTCCTCGACGACGAGCCATTGCCCGATCTTGAGAAAGACCGTGACGGCTCCGGCGACGAGCACGGCGAGCAGAAGCAGCCACGCGAGACGGATTCGGCGCGGCTTCTCTTTTTGAATTCCATTCATGGCGCCGGATGCCTCAAGGTTTCGCATCACGCTTCCGCATCATCCTTTGGACAAGACGAAGTTGCCGATCACCAGCGCGTCCGTGCCGGAGCAGAAATAGCTGCGCACGGCGTCGCGCGGCGTCACCACCAGCGGCTCGCCAAATAAATTGAACGACGTGTTCACCAGCATCGGCGCCGCGGCCTGCGCTCCAAAGCTTTTCAGAAGCTTCCAGAGAAGGGGATTCGCCTCCGCCGCCACCACGTGCAGTCGCACGCCATCCCCCGGCAGGCGATAGCCTTCGAGGAGCCCGCGGTGCTCCGGCTTGATCCGTCCGATGGTCGCCATGGTGCGTCCCAGCGAGGAACATTCGAAATAGCGGCCGCAATCGTCTTCTGGCACCGAAAGAGCGAACGGCCGGAATCCCTCGCGCCGCTTTACGTAGTCGTTTAGATTCTCTTTGACGTAGGGCGCCCAGGGCGATGCCAGCAGGCTGCGGTTGCCCAGCGCGCGCGGGCCGAATTCCGCTGGGCCCTGAAACCAGCCCACAATCTTCCCTGCCTTCAAGAGCCGCAAGGTCTCCTCGATTTTCTCCGCTTCCGAATTGGCCCAGCGATAGGGGGCCTTGCAGTTGTCGAGCACTTTCTTGATTTCATCGTTCGAATAGGCCGGCCCCCAATAAGGTGCGGGCACCGCGCCGCTCCGCGGCTTCCCGAGCTGCTGATGCCACACCACCCAAGCCGCCCCCAGCGCCGTGCCCTCGTTGCCGGGAGCCGGGGGAACGAAAACCTGATCGAAGCCGGCATCCTTTTCGATTGCGGCGACGAGCAGGGGATTCAGAAACAGTCCTCCGGCGAGGCAGAGATGGCGTGCGCCGCTGCGGCGCCGCAACGTTTCCGCAAGGCCGGTCACGACGGTGGCGCAGGCCTGCTGTACGCTGCTTGCCAGATTCGCGCGCAGCGCTTCCGGCACCGGCGCGGGAGGCGGCGAAATGCCCAGACGGCGGTACAGCAAATCCGAAAAAGCGAGGCGGCCGGCATAGCCGCGCCGGAAGAATCGCCGCTGGAGGCGCGGAAACGGGCCCGAGCCGCTCCGCATCATTTCAAGAAAGACATCGGCAAAAACAGGCTCGCCAGCCAGGCTAAGCCACTGCGTCTTGTGCTCGTCCTCGTGCGGGCGGAAGCCCAGCAGCTCGGTCACCTGCGAATAGACCCAGGCCAGCGAATGAGGAAAGCTCATCGTTTGCCGCGCGCGGATCCGCAGACCTTCGCCCATCGCCACCAGGCCGGAGCGGCCGTCTCCGTCTTCATCGAGCGTGAGAATCAGGGCGCGGTCAAACGGAGAGGCATAGAAGGCGCTTGCGGCGTGGCAAAGATGATGGTCGAGCGGGATCACGCGGCCGCCCCCATCCGCAAGCTCCCTAACGATTCTCGCATTGTTCAGCTCGCGGCCGAGCTCGCCGAGGGCCTTGCTCTGATAATAGCCGCTGGAGACGGGTGCGACGGGCGTGAGACGCGCGCGCAACAACGCGCGCCGCGACCAGGCGCGGACGGGCCGGCTGGCAACGGCAACGCTGCCGACGTCCCGCCAGGAAATGCCGGCGCGCTCGAGGCAGAAGCGGATCGCCAAGCGCGGGATGCCGGAGACGTTTCTGGCGCGCTCCAGCTTGCTCTCTTCGATCGCCGCCAGGATGCCGGGCTCGCTCACCAGCGCCGCGGCCGGGTCGTGTGCCAGCGCGGAAATTCCCAGAATGAACACGATCCTACGGGCGCGGCCCGCCGGCAAAACCGCCGCGCGTCGCCAGCGTGCGCAGACCCATCAGAAGCAGGCGCGGCTGGCTGAGGCATAGCCGCCAGATGACCTTGAGGGCTTCATCACGCGAACATTCGCTGAGCGAGCGTCGCGCCGAGTCGTTCAGCAGGTCCACCAGACGCGAGTAATCGTCCTGTGTGAAACGGTGCAGCGTGCGCCGAAGAAGGAGATGGACGTCCAATTCCCGGCGGAGGGCGCGCAATTCGCGGCTCGGGCCCCGCTTCAGAATCGCTTCGGCAACGCCGAGCGCGCCGCGGAAACCGGTGACGACGCCGCCCACGGTGGTTACCTTCACCTGCGCGGCGGCATCACCGACCAGAAAAACGCGGCCGCCGTGCACGCGGCGCTCGACCGGCACCCACCGCCGGTAGACCGGGATTTTTGCAGCCTGAAAAGCGGAAGGCTCGAGCCCGCGCTTTTCGAGAAAGCACTCCAGATGGCGCCGCGCCTCCGCTCCCGATTCGCCGATCAATCCCAGCGCCCCGCGCGTGGGAGATTCGGGAATCAGCCAGTAGAAATAGGGAGTGTCCTGCGGGACGAACCAGACGCGCACCGTGTCCGGCGCCATGTCGCGGGGCAGCGGAACGATGGCCTGAATCAGCGGGACCGTTTCCTGCGGCGGCCAACCGGCTTCCTGCGCGACGCGGCTGGAGGCGCCGTCGCTGCCGATGACCGTATCAGCGTGCACTTGCTCGCGCTGGCCGTCGCTCGCCCGCTCGAATTCAAGCGTCAGCCCGTTGCCGTTGCCTTGCAGCTTTTCGAATCGCCGTCCCAGAAGGACCTTGGCGCCGGCTTCCTCGGACTGCCGCGCGAGTCCGCGGATCAACGAGGCGCGCTCGACGATGAGGTCCGGTTGCCGCAGGCCAATGGTCGCCGACCGGCCATCGGTGAAAAGCTCAAAGCGACGGATCTCGTTGACCACACAGCCATCGGCGGAGCGCCCCAGCAGGCTCCTCATGCGATGGGTGACAATCAGCGTCCGCTCCACCGGCTCGAGGTTTTCTTCGCGCTCGAGCACGCGCACGGACGCGCCCCCCTCCGCGAGCAGGCAAGCCGTGAAGAATCCCGCCGCCGAGCCTCCGACCACGGCGACTTCCTCACCGCTGGCGCTGCGCGCTGATTTGTGAGTGCCGTTTCCGAACGGGATCATCATCTTGGAGTAGTCGGTTTTGCGGTTCTGCGCCGGAACTTCGCCGCCAGGAAACACGGGTCCAGCGGCTGACCCTCAATTGACGGCTGGAAGAACTTCACATCGCACCATCCGAGATGGCGCGCTCGGCGTTGCAGTATATCCCACTTGCTTGATTGCGAAAAGAATTACCCGGGGAAGGAGCCAGGAGGTGCCGGGCGGCGCCACAGCGCACCTCGCGCTGCCTTAAGTGAGGGAGGGCGACTTCTCCAGCTTCTTCTGGCGCTCGTAGGGGGCTCGTTCGAGAAAGAAGATGGCACACAGCGCCAGCAGCGCAGCCGCCCCTGCCAGAGAGTAGGCTCCGGCAATCGAGAGATGCGGGATGAGCAGGGCGCCGCCGCCGCAAAGCGCCCCGAGCGCATACATCGAGACAACGGCCCCGCGGGTGCTGAGGCCGAGGTTGACCAGCCGATGCGCGGTGTGATCTTTGCCCGGCGAGGTAAAAGGCACCAAGCCGCGGCGCGCCCGGGAAATCGAAACGAGCGCGGTGTCGAATATGGGAACGCCAAGGATGAAGAGGGGAATCAGCCAGGATGCAGCGGACGGCGCCTCTTCCGGGCGCAGCTTCAATCCCAGGGCCGCCATCAGAAATCCGATGAACATCGCGCCGCCATCGCCCATGAAAATCTTTGCAGGATTGAAATTCCAGCGCAGAAATCCGAGGGCCGCGCCCAAGGCCGCCGCCGCGAGGGTGCGCACCATCACCTGGCCATTCATGCTGGCGGAAATCATGAAGAAGCCCGCCGCCACCGCGGCGACGCCCGCGCAGAGCCCGTCCATGTGATCCAGAATCGAAAAGGCGGCGGTGATCCCCACCACCCAGAAAACGGTGAGGCCACCGTCCAGAAGTGTGCCGCGCGAGTCCGGCAGAAAAGTGGAGAACACCTGCGCGTGAATCCCGGAGGCAAGAAGAATCAGGGCGGCGCCCGGCATCCCGATAAAAAGCTTTACCTGATGATTCAGCAGACCGCCATCATCCAGGATGCCAACGACCGCGAGCAGCGTGGCGCCCGCCAGGATGCTGACGATCTGCGCGTGGGTGGGTCCGCGCAGAGTGACGATGATTGCCAGGAAAACTCCGACGTAGATGGCCAGCCCGCCGAGAAGCGGAATGGGCGTCAGGTGAACCTTGCGGGGGCCGGGCCGGTCCACCAGGCCGAGATTCAGGGCCAGCCGGCGGATGGGCACGGTCATTCCGAGCGAAGCGGCGAGGGCAACGGAGAAGGCAATAAGCTCACTCGGCAAACGCGGCTCCCAAGCGATCGCGCTCATCGCGCGGTCAGCATGTGCTCGAGGATTTCCTGAACCTTTTCTTTTTTCTTCGACGCGAAATACCAGTCCATCGTGCGGCGCAGCCCGTCGCGAAACATCACTTGCGGTTCCCAGCCCATCAGCTTTTTCGCTAGAGCGTTATCGGCCACGCGATTCACCGGGCCGGTAGGCATGTCCGGGCGCAGCTTGATCTCCGCCTTTCGTCCCGAGTATTCGAGCACCAGCCGGACGGCATCGAGAACGCGCACCCGCTCCATCGTGCCCAGGTTCACGGCGGTGCCGTCGTGAATCTTCTCCGCCGCCAGAATGGTTCCGCTCACGATATCTTCCACGTAGGTCCAGTTGCGGATTTGCGTGCCGTCTCCCCAGACTTCGAAAGGATTCTGGCCGATAAACGCGCGCGCGATCATGGCAATCACCGCGTGATTTTCCACGCCGCGCGGGCCGTAGACCGTGAAGAAGCGGCAGGAAGCCGCGCCGAGTCCATGCTCCTTGTGGTAGGCCTTCAGCGTCAGCTCGCCCATCAGCTTGGCCCAGCCGTACATGTTGTCGGCGTCGTAGGGAGGCTTAACCAAATCCTCGCGGAGATAGAGTTCCTTGGTGGCGTCGCCCTGCAGGTAGTTCGGATAGACGCATCCCGAGGAAGCAAAGACAACCTTCTCGATCTTGGCCTTCAAGGCCTCCGAGAAAATGAGGCCGTCGAGGAACAAATTGGAAGCCGGGCCGGCCTGATGCATATCCACGTAGCCCCGCCCGCCATGGTCCGCGGCGAGATGGAAGACCACTTGGATCTCCTTCATCGCCGCGCGCGCTACGCCGGGTTCGCGCAGGTCTGCTTCGAGGAACGTGACGCTGCCCTTTTCGAGATGGCCTTGAATGTTTTCGACCTTCCCGCTCGTCAGGTCATCCACCACGCGTACTTGGGCGCCGCGTGCCACCAGTGCGTCCACAAGATGCGAGCCGATAAACGACGCGCCTCCCGTCACCAGAACTTTTTTCCGGCTCCAGATGATGCCCTCCTCAAGCTCGCGCGGCTTCTTCCACCACCTGCACAAACCGCTCGAATTCCGTTACTCTAGCATATCTCCCCGCGGTTTCCCGCGCACGCCTTCCCATTGCCGCGAGCTCCTCTGGGTTTTCCCGCAGCGCGCGCACCGCTTGCGCAACCCCGGCAGGATCGTCCGGATCGGCAACGGCGCCGCAGCGCGATTCGCGAACGATCCGCGCCGCGTCGCATTCCGCCGGAGCGACCACCAGGACGGGCCGGCCGGCGGCTAGGATGGAGTAGAGCTTGCTCGGCACGACGACGCCTTCGAGTCCTCGCCGCACCGTGACCACATGCAGGTCGCCCGCGGCCATCACGCAGGGCACCTCCTGCGCCGGGCGGAACGGGAGAAAGCGCACGTTGCGGCGCCCGCTGGCGGCCGCTTCGAGCGATGCGCGATTGGCGCCGTCCCCGACGAAAACAAAACCCGCGCCATCATTCTCAAGCAGCCGGGCCGCTTCGAGCAGCGTTCCCCACGCGCCGTAGAAGCCCAGATTGCCGGCGTGGATCACCACGAAAGGAAATCCGCAGCGGATCTCCTGCGCCACGGGTTCGGCAGGAGACGCAAGGACATCGGGGATGACGGCGCCATCGCGGACCACCACCACGCGTTCAGCCGCCACTCCCTTGGCGAGGATGCGGCTCCGCATGTCGTCCCCGAGAACGATCACGCGCGCCGCCTGGCGCAGCGCCCGGCGATGCATCTGCTCCCACCGTTCCACCCAGCGGCTCGGGCGCACAATGCCGCCGCCGAGGGCCATGTCGGGGTAAAGGTCGCGAATGTTGTAGACGAAGGGGCGCTTGGCACGCCGTGCGATCGCCGCCCCGGCGATTCCCGCCACAGGCGGATCAGTCATGGCGAGCACAAGGTCGGGCCGCAGGGCCAGGGCGCGCGGCATCGCCAGCGCCAGGTAAGAAAGATAATTTGAGATTCGGCCGCTCATGCGCTGGCGCGGGAAGGCCGTGGAACCGACGCGCTCGACCACGATGTTGTCGCGCAGGTCGCGTCGCAGGAGCTTCATCGGATAGCGTTCTTCCGGATCGTAGGAGGGGCGGCCGGCGAGCACCGTCACCTGGTGGCGTTGCGCCAGAGCTTCGGCGACCAGCGCAGCCATCTTGGCCGTCGCCGAAGTGTCCGGCGGAAAATACTCGTTGAAGAGAAGGATTCGAATTCCCAAAGGGGCTTCCGTTGCATGCCGGCGCGCCTGGACTTTCTAGCGCGCTCGATTTCCGATGGGCACGGAGGATTCCGATTCCGGCGCCACGGATTTCCTTTCAAGGATGCAGTTCCCCAGCACCAGCACGTCCATCTTCGTCCGTTGGAAACAACTCAAGGCTTCCTCGGGGCGGCACACGATCGGCTCGTTGTCGTTGAACGATGTATTCACGACGATGGGGACGCCGGTCAGCTTTCCGAGTTCCTTCAGGAGCTGCCAATAGAGCGGGTTCGCACCGCGGCTCACCGTCTGCAGCCGTGCGGTGCCGTCCACGTGCGTCGGCGCGGGGATCACGTCGCGCTTTTCAGGGCGGACGGCATAGGCAAACGTCATGAACGGCGAAGGATTGGTTCTCTCGAAATATTCACCCACCGCCTCTTCGAGCACCGAGGGCGCGAACGGCCGAAACATCTCGCGGTGCTTGATGCGCCGGTTGAGGACGTCCTTCATCTCCGGGCGGCGTGGGTCGGCCAGAATGCTGCGGTTGCCCAGCGCGCGCGGCCCCCACTCCGCCCGTCCCTGAAACCATCCCACGATTTTGCCGCGGGCGATGTGCTGCGCGGTTGCTTGCAGCAGCGGTTCCTCGGCCATCTCCGTGAAACGGACATCCGCATCGCCGCGATGGCTCTCGACCGCGCGCCGCAAATCTTCCGGCGAAAATACCGGCCCCCAGTATGCGTGTTCCATCACAAACCGCCGCGGCATGCCGAGAAGCTGGTGGCTTACGAAATGGGCCGCGCCCAGCGAAAGGCCCGCGTCTCCGGCAGCCGGCTGAATGTAAACCTGCTCAAAGGGCGTGTGGTCGAAGATCTTGCCGTTCGCCAGGCAGTTGAAAGCGACTCCTCCGGCGAGGCACAGCGCACGCTGCCCGGTCAGGCGGTGGAGAGCATTCAAATGCGCAAAAAGAACTTCTTCGAGCGCGGCCTGCATGCTTGCGGCAATGTCGTAATGCCGCTGTTCGAGCGGGGCGTCGGCCGGCCGCGCCGGGCCGAGGCGCTCTTCGAGATGCTGCGAGAAGAGGCGGCCGATCACCGGCGTCTGGTCCGCTTCGCGCCAGGTCATTTCGGCGCCATGAAGATGATGGGTGAAGTATTCCAGGCTCAGGCGGAAGGACAGCGGGCCATCAACCCGCACGATGCGCCGGAACTCTTCGAGGTAGGCGGGCTGCCCGTAAGCCGCCAGACCCATCACCTTGTACTCGTCGCCGAATTTCCAGAAGCCCAGGTATTGCGTCAGCGCGGTATAGAAGATGCCCAGCGAGTGCGGGAAGGGAATCGCGCCGTGAACGCGGAGGCGCGCGCCTTCGCCGGTGGCCCACATGGCGCTGGCGAAGTCGCCCAGGCCGTCGGCTGAAAGCACAGCCGCGCTTTCAAATGGAGAAACAAAGAACGTGCTGGCGAGATGCGCCTGGTGGTGCTCCACGCGGTGGAAGCGTGCGCGCACCTGCTGCGGGTCCGCATCGAGAGCCGTGACCAGCTCTTCGTGGACGCCGGCAAAGCGCGCCATCACCCGCGCGCGCTCGAATGCGAAGCGCGGCATACGCAACGCATAGCGCAGCTTGGTTCCCCAGCGCGCCCACGGGTCGCGCGGGATCGCCACGTGGTCCACATCTTTCAGCGATGCGCCGGCCTGCGCCAGGCAGTAGCGCACCGCCTGCGCCGGAAAGCCGGCGGCATACTTCACGCGGTTGAAGCGCTCTTCTTCGACAGCGGCGAGAAGCTGACCATCGGCCACAATCGCCGCCGAGGCGTTCGCATGATAGGCGTTAATCCCAAGGACGAGCATCGTGCACGATTCCCCTGTATTCCGTTGCGTTCTTGAATGCCGCCTGATTACTTCGCCGGCGCAGCGGCGCGTCGCTCCGCGTCCGCAGACGTGCCGCTGCCCTGGAGATGCTTACGCGCCCACTCGTTCAGCACGTAGAGACTCCAGGCTCGCGACCAGCTCGTGCGGCCCTCGAGAAAATCCTGCCAGACCGCCGCGACGCGCTTCCGGTCCAAAATCTCTCCGAGCACCGGCGTCCAGTCGGCCAGCCCCGAAGCCACGCGTTCCCGCAGCGGGCCGCGCAGCCAATTCTGCCATGGAAACGTAAAGGTCCGCTTGCGTTGTGCGAGGATTTCTCGCGGCAGCAGGTCTTCGAGAGCTTCCACCAGAAGCGCTTTCGGGATTCCCCGGCCTCGCTTTGCCGACGCGGGCAGGGCCAGCACATATTCGACGAGCGGATGATCGAGAAACGGTACGCGCACCTCGAGCGAATGGCTCATGCTCATGGCGTCGGTATCCCGCAGGAGCGTGTTCACCATGTAGGAGCGCATCTCCAGCCACGACACTCTCGCAAACGTGTCGAAAGTGTTCGCCTGCCGGGCAGCTTCGCTCAGCCAGGCCCACCAGGGAGTTGCGGCCCAGCCCGGCCCGGCATTCTGCAGAAGCGCACGCGCGCCCTCCGGCGTAAAAAGCGCGCGTGTGAAAAAATAGGGGTGCGGCAGCGCATCCGGGAGATTCCAGGCGGCCGCCAGCTTTCCTGCGGCGTCCGGCTGGCGCCGGCTCGTTTTGCGAAGCCCTTCCGCCGCCAGCGAGCGCAGCGGTGCGGGAATCCATCGACCCAGGTCGGCGAGGCTTTCGACGCGGGGCGCGTAGCGAAACGTGGAGTAGCCGCCGAAAAGCTCGTCGCCGCCCAGGCCGGAGAGCGCGACCTTGAGTCCCGCCTGCTGCGCTGCCCAGGAAACGAAGTAGCTGTTGATCCCGTCCATGCTGGGCTGATCGAACGCGGCCACCGCTTCGTCGAGGCGTGCCAGCATATCTTCCCCGGAAAGCTGCAGCTCGCGGTGATCCGTGCCCAGCCGCCGCGCTGTCTGGCGGGCCAGTTCGGCTTCGCTATAATCCTGCTCGGGAAAGACAACCGTGATGGTGTGAACGCCTCCGTGTTTGCGGCTTGCGAGCGCGGCAAGCGCGGTCGAATCGATGCCGCTGCTCAGAAAAATGCCGAGCGGGACGTCGGCGATAAGATGCCCTTCGACCGCCTCTGAGAGGAGCGCGCGGACGAGCTTTGGCGCCGTCTCTGCGGAGTTGCTCATGGTCCTCGCCGGGCGGCGCTCTGCTAAAAACGGCTCCCAATATGCCTCCGGCTCGAATCGCGGCGATTTGACGGAGATAACCATGCGGTGCCCGGGTGGCAGCGAGCTGATCCCCCGGACGAGCGTCGTCGGCTCTCCCACCGAGCCGAACAACAGGTAACTCGTCACCGCTGCGGGGGAAAGTTCGGCAGCGAGCCACCCGCTTGCAAGCAGCGCCCGGACCTCGGAGGCAAATAGAAAGGCGCCATCCTTGGCCGCGTAGTAGAGCGGCTTGATTCCCATGCGGTCGCGGGCCAGGAAGATGCGCTCCGCTCCGGCGGAAGGGCCGCCCGGCATTTCCAGGACCGCGAAGGCAAACATGCCCCGCAGATGGAGAACGCAGTCCTTCCCCCATGCTTCGTAGGCGTGCACGATCACTTCGGTGTCGGACCGTGTGCGGAAGCGGTGGCCGTCGGCTTCGAGCATGGCGCGCAGCTCGCGGAAGTTGTAGATCTCGCCGTTGTAAACAACCGCTAGAGTTTGATCCTCGTTCCAGACGGGCTGCCCCCCGCCGGGCAGGTCAATGATGCTCAGCCGACGCATTCCCAGAGCAACCGGCCGGGCAAAGCAGAAGCCCTCGTCGTCCGGGCCCCGGTGCGCGAGCGCCGCCATCATCCGGCGGACAACGCTCTCCGCCTCGCGTGGCTCTTCGACGCCGACAATTCCGCAAATGCCGCACATGAGCTATCCCACCGGCTGCCGCTGTAGCATGATTCATCCTATCCCAGCGTCCTTTCCTCCGGCGAGGGCTTTCCACGATGCTGCTTCGGCGTCGCTGCTCCGGCAGGGACCGTCCCCCGGTTGGGAATCAGCGAACCTGAAAGGTACGCCGTTGCCGGAATTCACATGTCGTAACTTAAATTCAAAGTAACCTACTAATTACCAAGACGCTCCAAGCGTGGCTCGTTTTCCCAATATGGAACTCCAACCAGGCTTCAGTGTCCTTTTTTGAGCCGGAAATTGGCACTTTCGGGATAAAATGCCCTCGGGAGAGGGATCTGATGATGCGTTCCGGAGAGCAACTCAAGGAGTTACGGAGCCGTCTCGGAATCACGACCCGCGAGGTTGAGGAACACAGCCGCACGATCGCGGAGGCAGAGGGCAACGAAGAGTTCTATGTTTCAAACGCGTGGTTGACCCAGGTGGAAAACAAGCAGTCAATCCCCAGTATCTACAAGCTTTACAGTCTCAGTATTATTTATCGACGGAAGTTTCACGAACTCCTTTCGCTTTTCGGCGTGGATCTTGACAAGAGCGCGTTGTACCAGATTGCAACACCACTGCAAAAGACCCATTTGATTGCACTTGAGGTTCCGGATGGGGAGAAGTCCATAAACTTTCCCGTTCGGTTCGACAGGGGATTCAGTCTCGAGAAAACGAGCCTTTTGTCACGAATGGTCGAGGTATGGGGAGAGGTCCCCATTTCCTTGATCCAGAACCTGGACATCAAGCACAACCTATATGGCTACATCGGCTTGCGGGATTTTTCTCTCTATCCGCTGCTGCGGCCAGGCTCGTTCGTTCAAATTGACGACCGTTTGAACCGCGTGCAGACGCACGCCTGGCGGACAGAATTTGATCGCCCCATCTACTTTATCGAGCTTCGGGATGGCTACGCGTGTTCCTGGTGCGAATTGCAGGGACACCAACTAACTCTCCTGCCGCATCCGCTCTCTCCGTGCGGCATCCGCCAGTTTGCCTATCCCGCGGAGGCCGAGATTGTGGGCCAGGTGGCGGCCGTCGCCATGCGCATTGTCAGCCATTCGGACGAGTCTGCGGCAGACGCGACTCCAAGATTGCCAAGGCGATCCTGAGATTCGAGAAGAACAGCTCGGCTGACAACGGGTCGCATCCCAGGGGAATTGTCACTCGATAAGGCTGCAGTTTTTGCCACACCTGCAGGATTTCCGATTGCTCCGCGTGCGTCGATCCGAGATAGGTCTCCAGTTGCTGGACAAGCTCCTCCAGCGGGCTGAAGACTAAGCGGCGGAAGACCTCCTGGTGGCTGGCTGCCAGGGCAGCGTCCACGATTTCCTCGGAAAAGTGGGCCGCAAGGCCATCGTGATAGTATTTGCCGGTGTTGTAATCGCGCGTGGAAGCCACGTAAACGAGCCTGGCCATGTCGCCGTCGATACCCTGCAGCGTGCGGAACTCCAAGTCCTTTCTCGCTGCGTCCACATTCATCGGCCTGATTTCGGATCGCATTCTGCTGGCCTATTCCATCCACTTCGCGTTCAATCGTTCGCCGCTTGCATGATCGATGGCGGCAAGAATCCCTTCCGACGCAAGGCACATCCGCGTTGCCGCCGTGACCGCGTAATCCGCCAGCCGCCGGACTCGGAACGGACCTCGCAGGCGAAAGGCCGCGCTCAATGAATAATAGACGAAAAGAAAGCGCGCGTAATCCAGGGCCAGCGTAATCTCCGAGGTTTCTTTCAATTCCACGTTCTGCCGGGCTGCTTCCAAATGAAAATCCATCAAACGCGCAACCTGGCTGCGCGTATGGCGCAGCCACAGAAGTGCCACTTTCCTGCGTTCCTCTTCGAACAGCCGTTGAATCTGGGGCGAGGTCTTGCGGAGGATGAAGTCGCGATCTTCTGAGGAGAACACTTTCTCGACAGACCGTGGCGGCAGCAGCTCCCATTCGAGGGCTCTCAGCGCTTGCTCCACTTGCGAAAGCGGCTGTGCCGGGGCTCCCCACCGGCTTCGGGTCGCAAGGAACAGCAGGCACAGCAGGAGTATGCCAAGTCCGATGAACAGCGCCTCTTGCATCACGAGCGGACCGCCCTCGTAAGGTGCGTGCGCGCATGACCCAGAAGTCTCCGGGTTCCCAAAGCCAGCGATCGGTAATCCTGCTCGAGCTCCGGCTTTGTTTCGGGCACTGGGTTTGCATGGTAAGACCACAGGGCGACGCACCAAATAATCAGAACAGCGAAATAGGTGAATGGCGGAAGATACTGGTAGACGAGCCGCAGTCTGTCTCCAAAACTAAACCGCAGGGTCAAAATCGTGACGCTCACGCCGATAAAAATTCCAAAGCCTAGAAGGATCCCTTTCAAATTCCGCCCCAGCGGGATTCTGTAGTAGGCCAGCAACCCCAGTATCGCGATCAGTACCGTCGCCTGGACGGCTCTCAGGTCACGCTCCAGTTCCTCGCAGGTCCTTGCGATCGACCAGCCCGTCGAACCAGCCGAATCGAAAACCGCCTTTGATACGATGAGAACAAGAATGGCCACCAGCAAGGTTTGCGCCATGCGCGCCGCCCCGGGATAATCCTTTAGCGCGCGCCTATAAATCTCCACAATCACCACGTACCCCGCAATAAGGCTAACGACCTGGCTGTACCAGTAGACGAGAGCGTAGGTGCTGGGGTTCTGGCGAACGGAATAGCGAACGACAGATGCCAAAAGAACTACGGCGATGTAGGAAAAAAAGCCCGGATATTCCCGGTAGAACTTTCCCCTGGCGCATCGCACCAGAAGAAAGGTCTCCAAAACAATACCACCCCACCATAGAAACTGCGTGAGCACGAGCGGATGCTAACACAAGAAGGGGGAAGGTTTGCTTACCCTCCCCCTTCTTGCTTGGGAATATGGTTACGACCTCTTCGGGGGGAAGGGCGTGCAGCACGGGGGAGGTGGATCCGTGCCATCGGCCTTCATCACCGGCCCTTGATAGGAGGAGTGGTGCTGCGTCACCAAAGGCAGCATAAATGTTGCAGACACAAGCAGTAACAAGCAAAGTGACTTCTTAATCATTTTGGAATCTCCTTTGAGGTTAGTGTTGGTGCTGGGGTCCGCAACCACGTTACGGAATGACCCATGGATCGGCAGTATGACCTAAAGCCTGCTCGGATTACCGAGCACCAGGGTGATTACTGGTTCTCTCCAATCCACTTACCAGCCGCTTCCCCATTGCCGATCCGATGGCATATTTGACTTCTTGGGGGGAGATTTGGCGGTGGTCTTGCAGGAGAATGGCCGGACAATGCATCACGCTTTGTTTTGCAAGCAAGCCCATGCCTCTTCTTTCCAACCACCCTCGGAGTGTAGAATGCCGCCGTCGGCCCCCATCATTCGTAGTCCCAAGGGAAAACATAAAGGCAGGCTCGGATGATGTATGAGCGCCGCGGAAGCATCCGGTATCCCTTCTTTGCCCAGGCCGAGGCTACCGAGGTGGTGTCGGCGACCCGCCTCAGCGCCCGAACTAGCGACTTGAGCTTGACCGGTTGCTATCTCGAAATGATGAATCCTTCTCCCGTTGGCACGGAAGTTCGGATCAGCATCTCGTACGGCAGCGAAAACCTGGTTGTTCTTGGAACGGTCACCTACGTCCTGCAAAATATGGGGATGGGAATCGCTTTCAAGAACGTTGGGCCAGCCGAGGCCGCCATTCTCGGAAAATGGATTGCCCAATTGGCCGGCAAATGAAGTCTCTCCTCACCAACCTCCACTGAAGTGACCGGTAGGGCACGGCGACAGCCATCCTACAGATCCCAGCGTGCACGTGAGCCTGGGGGCGAACTGCAATCGGATTCGCCAAAGCGTGCCAGTTCGACCTTACGGCCCGGAACTGCTCGGATTACCGAGCACCAGCCCTATCAAACACCGGTTATGCGCGAGATTGAACCATATTTAAACTGATTAATGCCTTGCGATTTCGCGGGTGGTGGAGAGGTGCTATCAGCCATGAAGAAAGGCCAGCGCTTCCATTGTCAAAACCCTACTTGCAGCTGCGAAGTTCAAGTGATGAAGGAATCCCACGGCCACATTGTGTCAAACCCGCATTGCGGATGCGGCGCGGAGATGAAGAAAGTCTATGTCAAACCCGTCGCGAGAACGCGCCTGTCCATTGAACCGGAGACGACAAACAAGCTGTCGTATTAGAGGAAGCATCGGAACTGCAGTTCCGGAACACATTGAGCGCAGGTCTTGTGATTGACGTTTGAGGATGCGGAGCATAAGCGTCTTGACCCGTTGCTTCCTGGGGCGAAGGATTCTATGAAAGAAGAATACCTGGTGCGAGATTGCATGTCCGCGCCTGCGAGCAGCCTGCCGAAAGACGCATGTTTGCTCGACGCCGTCCTCACCTTTCGCCGTACCGGTTTCCGCCACCTCCCGATTGTGGACGACGGCCGGATCGTCGGCATCATCAGCGAGCGGGACATTCAGCGCGTCTCGCCTTCGCTGCTCAGCAACGTTGTCCAGGAAGAATACAACAGCGTTTTCGAGAAGACGCGGCTGAAAGACGTGATGACGCGCGACCCGGTCACCGTCACCCCGGACACTCCGCTGCGGGATGCCGCCATCATCCTGAATGACCAAAAGGTGGGCTGCTTACCGGTAGCCGTGAACGGAACGCTCGTCGGCATCATCACCGTGATTGACATGTTGCACGCACTCATCCACGTTTTGCCCGCAGGAACAAAGGCAACCACGTAGCTTCCGGCCACGCTGAAATCTCGGGACGTTGCGGCATCGGTGTGGTGTACACTGAGACACCCCATGATCAGGGGTCTTCAAACGTGACTCTCCCTCCCTCTGAATACAAGGAAGCGGAAAAGCGTCGAAGTCACCGGGCAAGAATTCAAATGCCCGTGCGCGTCCAAATGCTGCGCCCTGATAGCCCGCCTGTTTCGGAAGATGCGCAAACGATTGTCGTCAACTCCCATGGCGCCCTGATTGTTCTCGCGATGAAGGTGACGATCGGCCAGCTGCTCACCATCGTGAATCCGAAAACGAGCGACGAGCTGACCTGCCGGGTGGTTTTTGTTGGCTCCAGCCACTCGGGCAAGGTTGAAGTGGCAATCGAGTTCATGAAACCTGCCCCGCGATTCTGGCGCATGTCCTTTCCCCCGGACGATTGGACGCCGCGCAGCCCCGATGCCAAAGGCTCCGCCTGATATCCTGGACGGACGTTTGGTTTCCCGGGCGCTTGAGAGGCCCGGTGATCGCCTGTGGCTAATCAGCGCTGATTCGAAATCAATGAGAGGCAAAGCGTGAAAGCCATCCTGGTAAGGCGGTGCGGTGGCCCCGAAGTCCTGGAGCTCACCGATTTGCCGTCTCCCAAGCCGAAGTCAAACGCAGCTTTGATCCAGATCAAAGCTGCGGGCGTGAATTTCATCGACGTATATTTCCGTGAGGGGCGTTATCCCGCCTCACTTCCCTTTGTGATAGGCCAGGAAGCGGCCGGCGTGGTTGCCGAGGTCGGTTCGGACGTGGCGAATGTGAAGCCGGGTGACCACGTCGCTTACACGGGAATCCAGGGCAGCTACGCCGAATACGCAACCGTGCCCGCGGAGAGGCTCGTTTCCATCCCGCCGGGAGTGACCGACCAGCAGGCGGCCGCCGCGATGCTGCAGGGCATGACCGCGCATTATCTCTGCCACGACACGTACCCGCTCCGGCGCGGTGATGTGGCGTTGATCCATGCGGCTGCCGGCGGCGTCGGCTTGCTCCTCGTCCAGATGGCTCACCAGATCGGCGCACGCGTGATCGGGACAGTCTCAACCGAACAAAAGGCCGCGCTCGCTCGCAATGCCGGCGCGGATGACGTGATTCTTTATACCCAGGTTGATTTCGAGACGGAAACGAAGCGCTTGACCGGCGGCCGGGGAGTGCATGTGGTCTACGATTCGGTCGGGAAGACCACCTTTGAAAAAGGACTGAATCTGCTCCGCCCGCGCGGCACCATGGTTTTGTTCGGCGGTTCGAGCGGCGCCGTCCCGCCGTTCGACCCGATCCAGCTATCGCAAAAAGGCTCCCTCTATCTTACCCGGCCGACTCTCAAGGACTACATTTCCACCACGGAAGAGCTCCAGGCCCGCGCCAGCGCGGTTCTGGGAATGGTCGCTTCCGGAAGCGTGAAACTAAGGATCGAGCATGTATATCCGCTGGAAGCGGCGCAACAGGCGCATCGCGATCTGGAAGGGCGCAAGACTACGGGCAAACTCTTACTCACGCCCGGCCGTTGAAGCGGTTCGAAAGGCTGCGAGGCAAGCATGAACCAGGACGACGCAGCTTGGCGCAGTTGGCCTCTCGCCCGCCGCGAAAAGGAATACTCGCCCAGCAGCTGCATACCGGCGTCCGCTCCGATACTAGCTGCCTATGCTGAGCGCAGCCGCGAAGCCGAGCGTCGCTTCGCCAATCGAAAGAATTTGCGCCGGGGCGACAACCCTGACGAAACCTGCGACTTCTTTCCCGCCGCCTCTTCCGCCGCGCCGCTTCTTCTCTTCATCCATGGCGGCTATTGGCAGGAGCTCTCGAAGAACGAATCGCTGTTCGCCGCGCCGGATTGCGTTTCGAATGGCATCGCCTATGCCGCCATTGACTACGCCCTTGCGCCGCATGCGAGCCTCGAGACTATCGTCGAGCAGTGCCGCCGCGCGACGGCTTGGCTCTATCATCAAGCCGCCGAGCTTGGCTTCGATCGGCGCCGCCTCTATGTTGCGGGCAGCTCTGCCGGCGCACACCTGGCCGCCATGCTGTTGGTCTCTGGCTGGCATCAGGCGGCCGGCATCCCCGAGGACGCGGTTGCCGGGGCGGTGCTTTTGAGCGGCATTTACGATATCGAGCCTTTGATCGGCACTTACGTTGACGCGGCTTTGCATCTGACGACCGCGGATGCCGCAACCCTCAGCCCGGTGCGTCTCTCTCTGGGCCGGCCCGTTCGAACCATCGTCGCCTGGGGCGAGCATGAGACCGGCGAATTCAAGCGCCAGAGTAAATGGTATGCGTCGCGGTTGGCGGCTGCCGGCTTTCCCGTATCTTCTTTTGAAGTCGCCGGGGCGAATCATTTCGATATCGTGTTCGGGTTGGCGGCGCGCACGAGCCCGCTCGGCCGCGCAACTTTGGACCTCATCGCCGGAACAGATTAGGGCTGGGGGTCTTCTTCGATTGCGGAAAGGAAATTTTCAGCAAAAGCGAAAACATCCAGGAACGAGTTATAGAGCGGCACCGGAGCAGCGCGCAGAATGTCCGGCTCGCGCCAGTCGCAGAGTACGCCCCGTTTGGCGAGCCGCTCGCAAATCGTGCGCCCGTTCTTGCTCAGCCGCAGAGAAAGCTGTGCTCCCCGTTGCGCCGGATCGCTCGGAGTGATGATCGCAAACTTGTCCGAAGGATGCTGCTCCAACAGAAACTTCAGATAGGCTGTCTGGATTTCGCTCTTGGCGCGCAGGCGTTCTATTCTCGCTTCATCGAAAATATCCATCGAGGCGCGCAGCGCCGCCATCGACAGAATCGATGGATTGCTCAGCTGCCAGCCCTCCGCGCCGGGAATTGCCTGAAACGTCGGCCCCATCCGGAAGCGCGCCTGCTTGTCGTTTCCCCACCAGCCGGCGAATCGGGGCAGCTTCGGATTGTGCGCGTGCCGTTCGTGCACGAAGCATCCCCCGGCGCAGCCCGGCCCCCCGTTCAGATATTTGTAGCTGCACCAGACAGCGAAATCGGCGTCCCAGTCGTGCAGCTTCAAGGGGAGGTTTCCCGCGGCGTGCGCCATGTCGAAACCCACCACGCAGCCTTTGGCATGTCCGGCGCGAGCGATCCTCGCGCATTCAAAAGCCTGCCCGCTGAAATAATTCACGCCGCCGAAAAGAACCAGCGCGATCCGCTCGCCCTCCGCGGCGATGCGCTCTTCGATATCTTCGGTGCGAATAGACGTTTCGCCCCGTCGCGGCCCGATCTCAATCAGCGAGGTCGCCGGATCGTAACCGTGATACCGGATCTGGGATTGGACCGCATATTGGTCGGAGGGGAACGCATTCGCTTCGATCAGAATTTTATTTCGTTCCAGGGTGGGCCGGTAAAACGTCACCATCATCAGGTGCAGATTGACGGTCAGCGAATTCATCACCACCACTTCGATGGGCAGCGCACCCACCAGCTTGGCCGTCGGCACGGCCAGCATCTCGTGATAGGGCAACCACGGGTTTCGCGCGTGGAGATGAGCCTCCACCGCCAACCGTTCCCAATCCTGCAGTTCCTGCTCGATGGCTGCGCGCACACTCTTTGGCTGCAATCCGAGCGAATGTCCGCACAGATACACGCAGTCCGTGCCGTCCGGCATCCGGGGAATGTGAAAGCGCGCCCGGTAGCTCGCCAGCGGGTCGCCTGCGCTCAGCGCGGCGGCAAACTCCTTGCTCGCTTCAAACTTGCCGTGTCCCACTTATAGATTCTCCAGGGGCGTCAGTTCGCGATGGATCAGCATTTCGGCTTTTCCCCAGTCGAGCTCCTCAAGCCGCTCGATCGGATCGCACAATTCGGCGAGCAAGCGGTCCTGAATTCGGCCGCGCGATAGCGCCACCGAGTACGGCACCCGGTGAAAAGTCACCATCGCATACTTGGGCACGAAGAGCCGCGGATATTTTGCTTCGAGTGCCAGCTCCACTTTTTTCTTGAAGAGAAAGCGCGGATCCGCCACGCGGTCGCGCATCTCGACGAAATTCTCGAGCGCCAAATCCGCGATCGCATCGGCATTCGCCTTGCGGGCGTCCTCGAACTCCGTAAACACTTTTGGCCAGTCGGCGCCGTTCCGGTCGAGCAATTCCAGCAGGCAGGTGCAGTCTTCGAATGCGCAGTTCATGCCTTGCCCGAAAAAGGGAACGATCGCGTGCGCCGCGTCTCCCAGCAACAGCACCTTCCCATCTACGTGCCAGGGAAAACACTTGATGGTGACCATCGCTCCCGTCGGATTGGCGAGAAAGTTTTCCGTCAGCTCCGGCATCATCGGAACCGCGTCGGGAAAGCGCGTTTCGAAGAATCTCCGGATCTTCGAGGCCGTATCGAGGCTTGTGAAGCCCTCCGCACCTTCAAAGGGCAGAAACAGGATACAGGCAAAGGTGCCGTCAATATTTGGCAGCGCAATCAGCATGTGCGAGCCACGCGGCCAGATGTGCAAAGCATTGGGCTCCAGGCGATGTTTCCCGTTCGGGCCCGCCGGGATGGTCAGTTCCTTGTAGCCGTAATCGAGGTATTGCTGCGAGAAGTTGAATCGCCCCGACTTCTGCATCTCCAGCCGGACCGCCGAGGCCGCCCCGTCCGTGCCGATTACGATATTCGATTCGAGCGCCGTCTCCCGGCCCGTCGCCTCATTCAGCAACCGGACCGCGCCGGTCTTCAAATCGTATCCCGTGCAGCGCTCCTCAAAATGAATGGCGACGCCCTGCGCTTCCGCTGCGTCCATCAACGCAGCATTCAGGTCCGCGCGGGAAATTGAATTGATCACCTCCGTCTCATCCTTGCCGTAAGGCTGAAACGTGAGCTCTCCCGTGGGCGAATGCATCATTCGGCCTTTCATCGGGACGATGATGCGTCGCATCGATTCCCACAGGCCTGCTTCTTGCAAAGCGTGAATCCCGCGCGTGGAAATCGCCAGGTTGATGGATCGCCCCGCGTTCATGCGGACGCGCCGCATGTCCGGGCGCCGCTCGTAAATCTGGACGCGAAAGCCGCGTTGCACCAAGGAAATGGCAAGCAGCGGTCCGGTGAGCCCGGAGCCAATGACCGTGATCATTTCGGACGGGCTTGGCATGTGTCGTTCGCGGCGAGGAAACTACTCTTCCAGGATCGTCCGTGCTTCCCACAGTTCCGGGAAAAACTTTTTCTCCAGCGTGAGCTTCAGATAGGAAGTGCCGGCGCTTCCCCCGGTGCCGATGCGCACGCCAATCGTCCGTTCCACCATCTGAATGTGGCGCAATCGCCAGCTCACCACCAGCTCATCGAATTCCGTCAAACGTTCACACACATCGATCCAGTCGCGGTGGTTGCGCTCGTCCTGGTAAAGCGCCTGAATGCCCCTGGCGCGGGCCTCGAAACGCTCGCGCTCCGTTGCGCTGTCGCTCCAGGGTGGCAGCTTTCCCAGCGCTTTCAAGGCTGCGAAAAAGACGTCGCGCAGCGAATCCTCGCGCAGCCTGCGTTGGAGCACCGCCTGCGATTCCGGCGTCAGGTCGTGGTGGCGCAGCATCTTTTCGTCTTTCAGTCCGCAAAGAAATTCAAGTTCCCGGAACTGTTCCGATTGAAAACCGCTGGCTGGCTGCAGTTTTCCTCGAAACGCCAGAAAGTGCGTCGGCAGCATCGTCTCGAGGATCGTGAACTGCTCCACCAGCACGCGCATGATCTCCGTGCAACGGCGGAGCAATCGCGCCGCTTCATACACTTCGTCGCGCGATGTCGGGTTGGCTCCCGCCGCCCGCAGATTCACCACCACCGCATCCAGGTCGTGCAGCAGCTCCTTGAACCAAAGCTCATACGTCTGGTGCACGATGATGAACAGCAATTCATCGTGGTGCGCCGGTGATGACTGCGGATGCTGAAGGCTCAACAATTCGGGAACCTGCAGGTAGTTGCTGTACGTCAGCTTCTTTGGGGAAGAAGGGTCGGCGGTTCCGACTGGAGCTTGAACGCTGTCCCTTACAGGCGCAACATCGCGACCAACGGAGCCGTGCGTTTCAGGCGCTAGCCCGAGGAACGCGTGGGCATTCCCGCCAAGCAACTGGCTCTTCACATTCGCCGGCAATTTGCTTTCGCGAACCAGCGCCCCAACGCGCTGCTCGCCTAATGGAAAAGGATAGTCGGAACCGAGCAGCACCCGGTCCGCTCCCATCACGTCCACAAGGAACCGCAGCGTGCGCTCCTCGAATACCGCCGAGTCCACGTAGACGCGGTTCAGATAATGGCTGGGCGCAAATTGGGACGCGCCGCGAGCCACCTCATGATGCCGCCATGCGTTTTCCAGCCGGCCGAGGAGAAACGCAAAGCTCCCGCCGCCATGCGCGAAACAGATGCGCAGGCTGGCCGGCAGCCGGTCGAACGCCCCGCTCAAAATCATCACCACCAGCGATAGCTGCGTCTCCGCCGGCATGCCCACCGTCCAGGGCATCATGTACTTCGGCATTCGTTGGCGGGCCATCATGTCCCAGGGGTGCACGAACACTGCGGCGCCTTCGTTCGCGCAGTGAGCGAGAAACGTCAGAATCCCCGGATCGTCGAGATTCTTTTCCCCGACGTGATTCCCGATCTCCACGCCGAGATGCCCGGCGCGCATGCAACGGCTCAGCTCCGTGCATGCCGCGTCGATATCCTGCAACGGAACCTGGCACAGCGCTTTCAGCCTTCCTTTTCCGTGACGGCACATTTCGAGTGCCGCGTCATTGAACATCCGCGCGCAATCCAGCGCGTGCTGCGCCTCGCGGCCGTACGCGAAAAGCACCGGTGTTGCGGAAATGATCTGCAGGTCCACGCCGTCGCGGTCCATCTGTTCGAGGCGCACCCCGACGTTCCAGCACGCGGACGTGATGTGCCGGAACTCACGGTCCCCGACCATGATCACCGCTTTGTCCGGTTCGGTGTGCTTGATCCACGGCCAGTCCGGCGTGCCGTAACGCGCGGCCAGGTCGGGCCACGTCTCGGGAAAAAAGTGTGTGTGAATATCGATGACCGGCATTGGTTCCCCGCGGCACTACTTCGGCGGCTGTTTCCCCGGATGAACTTCCTTGCAGTTCGGGCACACGCGCGCATCGGGGTTATTGTAAAAGCGCTCGAAAAGCGGCGGCAGATCCTTCACCAGGCTCTTCAAAACCACTTCGGCGCGATAAACCAGATGGTGGCACTTGCCGCAATACCACTCAAAGCCGTCCAGCGCTCCTTCCGGGCGCGGCATTTCGATCACCAGCCCGACGCTTCCCGCCGGCCGCTGTGGCGAATGGCGCGTGTGCTTGGGCAAGAGAAACACTTCGCCTTCCTTGATCGGCACCTCCAAAGCGGGCTTCCCCGGCTCCAGCATCAGCCGCAGCACGATGTCGCCTTTCATCTGGTAGAAAAATTCCTCCGTTGGATCGTCGTGAAAATCGGCGCGCTGATTCGGTCCGCCGACTACGGTGACCATCAGATCGCCGTCTTCCCACACCTGCACGTTTCCCACCGGAGGCTTCAGCTTGTCGCGGTTGGCTTCAATCCAGGCTTGAAAGTTAAAAGCCTTCAGCGTTTTCACGGATGGCATTACTTTCTCCCTTCCCGGGCGGCCGGCTTGTAGGCGATTGCTTTCATTTCGATCAACAAATGTGGGTGCGGCAGTTGATGAACGGCCACCGTTGTCCGCGCCGGCCCCCGCGCATCGAAGTATTCTCCGTAGACCTCGTTGTAACCGGCGAAATCATTCATGTTCACAAGATAGGAGCAGATTTCGACCACGTCTTTTAATTCCGCGTCCACGCTCTTCAGGATGTCGCGGATGTTTTCGATCACCGCGCGCGTCTGAACGCGAATATCGAGCTGCGTCGCACCCAGTGGATCCGCCTGGGCTCCCGCGATCGTGTTATCCGCGCGGCGCGCGCTCGTCCCCGACACATAGAGGTAATCGCCGGCGCGCTTGACGTGCGGAAATCGGCCGCGCGGCTGCGCCTTGCCTTCCACCACTTTGCTCTGTGTTCCCATCATCCATCCGCGCGGATCGCGCCCCGCTTCACAACTTGACGCAGATATTGTTCAGCTCCGAATAATAGTTCAGCGAATGCATCCCGCCCTCGCGTCCGATGCCGGAAAGTCCCGCCCCGCCAAACGGCGTTCGCAGATCGCGCAGGAACCAGCAGTTCACCCAGGTGATGCCGGTCCTCATTTTCTCCGCCACTCGATGGCCCCGCTTCAAATTCGTCGTCCACACCGAAGCTGCCAGACCATACTTCGTGTCATTCGCTTTGGCAACTGCTTCTTCTTCGCTGTCGAACGCCGCGATATGGCACACCGGCCCGAAAATTTCTTCCTTCACGCAGCGGGCTGATTCGGCCAGCCCGGTCAGGATCGTCGGCTCCACATAGAACCCATCGTCACGGCCGTCGCCGAATTTCGGTGTGCCGCCGCCCGTCACGATCGTCGCGCCTTCCGCTCGCGCCAGTTCGTAATACGATAGAACCTTGGCGCGGTGCTCCTTCGAAATCAAAGGCCCGGTGGTTGTGTCGGCGGCCTTTGGCCAGCCCAGCCGCAAGCCTTCTGCCTTTCTCTTGAGCGCCTCGACAAAGCGGTCGAAGATTGGGCGTTCGACATAAAGTCGCTCCGTGCAGAGGCAGACTTGCCCGGTATTCATGAAGACGGCGTCCGTCAGCCCTTTGATTGCGTCGTCAAAATCGCAGTCGGCAAAAACAATCGCCGCATTCTTGCCGCCGAGCTCAAACGACACCGGCTTCACGCGGGGAGCAACCGCCTGCATGATCGCCGCTCCCGTTCGCGATTCTCCCGTAAACGTAATCGCATCGACGCCGGGGTGCGTGGTCAGAAATTCCCCCGCCGAACCGCCGCCAAAGCCATGCACCAGATTGAAAACGCCCGCGGGGATTTCCGCTGCCTGCATCACTTCCGCGAGCAGCGTCGCCGTCGCGGGAGTTTCCTCCGACGGCTTCACCACCACGCAGTTGCCGCAGGCCAGCGCCGGAGCCACCTTCCACGTCATCAGCAGCAGCGGCAGGTTCCACGGCGTGATGATTCCAATCACGCCGAGCGGCTTGCGCATCACATAGTTGAGCGCCGTCAGCCCCGTTGGTGTTTCCGTCCGGTAGGATTCCACACCCGCCGTTTTGATGATGTCCGCGAAGATCCGGAAATTCGCGGCCCCGCGCGGAACATCAATTTGCGTCGCAAGCGACACCGGTTTGCCCGTGTCCGCAACTTCCGCCTGAACAAAGTCATCAAAGCGCGCTTCGATTCCTTCGGCGATCTTGTACAGCTTTGCGGCTCGCGTCGAGACCGGCAGGCTGCCCCATTCACCCTGGAGCGCCTGCCGCGCCGCCGTCACCGCCTGATCCACCATCGCCTGGTCCGCTTCCGCCACCTGCCCGATCACCGAGCCGTCCGCCGGATTGATGTCCGCGAATTGGCGTCCGCCGCTCACAAAACGGCCGTCGATGAAATTTTGGAAGAGTTTTGAAGAATTGCCTGCCACTCGCTCGCCCCCAGGAGGCATTCAACCGGAAGTGTTGAGGAGCTTCTACCACCATACCATATTCAATCGCGGGGGATTGGCCGGCATTCCGGGGGGGTCGTCAGCAATCTAGAGGCATTGATCCGCGCGATTCGACCACTCGAGCTGCACTAGGTAACTCCCCAGTTTTTTTGTCTTCCAGGCGCAGATATCTCCAATCTCTCCGTTGGTGTCGTCGTACCATCCGTCGCCGGGAATCGGATCGGTGATCGCCTCGCAAAGCTCGTGCGAGCTCGTTGACGTCAACGCATCGAGCTGCGCCAGGCCGCCCAGGCATCCGGAGCAATCCGGGAAGGGCATCACCGCATAGAAAACCGTGCTGCCGATTGCTTCATGATAGCCGCAGAATTGCTGGCAAGAGCTGCTGCCGCCTTGCACCACGGTTGTTCCGGACGGCAGGAACACAAAATACAGGCTGTTCGCAGACGTCTTGGGAAATGCAGGGTTGCCGGAAATTTCCTTTTGCAGCAGTTGCTGAATCGCCTGGTCCGTCACGGAAGCGGACGGCGCGGGCGTGGTCAGCACGATGCTTCCGGTTCGCTTTCCATGCCCGATGGATTGCCCCGCAACACTGTATTCGCTCAATTGGTCCATCAGGCTGCTCGTGAGAACGAAATCGAAAAACTGGTTCATCTGCGCCATCACGCCCGCCGCCGGCTGCTGTTGCCAGCTGCTGCCCCAGAATATTGTGAAGACCTCGACGGCCGTGAGGAGCGGGCCGTTGCGATAGGTCAGCTGGGGGGCTGCTGCCCGCGCCGCCGCCTGTGCCGCAGGTTTGTGTAGCGGAACAATGCGAATGGCATCGCTGTGTGATTGGCGCGGCATCTTTTCCATTCGATTCCCCCGTTCCTGTGTTTAATCCGAGCCGTTCAGGAGAACACTGTACACCTGCCGCAGTTGTTTCCGAATGCTCACCGTTCGGACATCGAGCCGTTTCTCTCCGAACCGGCGCACAACGTGTCGCAGAAGGATAACGAAAATCAGAAACAAGAGGCTCAGAACCGTCGCGGCAAGCGATTCTCGCTCGAGCAGAAGAGTCCAGTAAACGGAGTTATCCCAGCCGGGCAATACACCGTCGAGGACGCGCCGCAGCAGCGAGCCGATTACAGGAATACGCGACATTCGCAGGTGCGCGGTGCGGTCGTAGGTAAAGAGGGGGCTGTAACCTGCCAGGTCGTGTGTGGCGATGGCAAGCGTCTGCGGATCGTTGAGTTGCTGTCGTGTGAGCGGTTGCCCGTCGGAGCCGCGCAGAATGGCTCGGAAGCTGGGATCGACGATGACCCATCGGCCGTCCATGTATACTTCCGCAACAACATGATTGGCCTGTCGCTGCGCATTCAAGAGAAGCAGCCGCCGTGCTGGCAGACCGCTGCTGTTGGCCAGATTGACGAAGGCGTTGGTTGCCGAGCCGCAAACCTTCAACAGTGCCCGGTAATTCAATGTCTCTTCCGGATCGCGGGTCGCGAATAATCCTGGCGTATCTGCGGCCGCACGCGCCGGCCCATTCCTCATCCAGGATAAAATGGCTTCGGTCTTTTCCTCTCCGCTTGCCGCCACCGGGATAATGGCGTCGGCGAACCCCTTCAGATATCTCCGCGTGGAGTATTCCCAGCCCACTGAGTACACGGCAAGGAAAAGCGAAACGATCAGCAGACCGTTTATCAGATACCAGAGTTTCTGGAAGACGGGATGGCGGTTCATCGTCCGGCCGCCTCGGCCGCAATCTGCTCGTACAGCCCTGCCATCTGCGATAGCGGCTGCTCCCAGGAAAGCTCGGGCGCCACTTCCAGGCATCCGGCGCGTAGGCGCCTTGAAAGCTCGGGGTCAGAAAAAAAGAGGGTCAACGCTTCTTGCATCGGCTTCGCCCCATAGGAGACAACCATGCCGGCGCGCCCCACCAGCGGCGCGATTCCGCAGCGTTCGGTGAGGATGACCGGCGTGCCGCATGCAATTGCTTCGCCAACCGTGTTGCCGAAGTTTTCGTGCTGCGACGGCAAGACAAAAACGTCCGCATCCCTATAGGCAGACCACTTTGCATCGTCGTAAAGGGGGCCGGTAAAATGCACATTCTGCTCTACGCCCAGACGCCGCGTCAGGGCTTTCAGACTGGCCAGATAGCCGTCTGCCTCTTCGGGGCCAGCCAGCACCAAAACCGCATTCTCATTCCCGGCGCCCGCGCGCCATCCCGCAAACGCCTCGATCAGGATATCCGGGCTTTTCTTGGACACCAGCCTTCCCAGAAAAAGAACGAGCTTGGCGTCCGCCGCAATCCCCCGGCTGTTCCTGAAGCTTCCGGTTGGGGGAAGAAAATTGGGAACTTCGATTCCATTGCGCCGCACGATCATCCGCGCTTCCGGCATCCCTCCTTCGAGGAGCTCCTGTTTCTCGAGATCAGACGTGGCGATCAAGTTATGCGCTCCCCGCAGCAGCGGCAATCCAAGTGTCCGGTGATAAAACCGCTTCAGCGGAATGCTGCGCACAATCGGACGGAACATTCCCATCGGTTCGACAACATAGGGCACGCCGCGCCTCCGGCAGAAGTGAGCCACCGCCGCTCCCAGCAGATCGTAGAGTCCATAAACGTGAACCAGGTCGAATCGAGGGAGCGCCGATCGGCAGAAGCTTACCACACCCGGGTTAAGCGTTGCGGCACGATAGTGCCCCCACGTCTCGAGGTATATGGCTTCGACGCCGTCTTCCTCCGCCTGCCAGCCGTTCGCGCCGCGCCGTGCGGACTTGCCCGCGAAGCGCTGATTTTCGAAGCCCAGGTCCGCCGTAAGAATGGTCACTTGATGCCCGCGCCGTGCCAGACCCCGGGCAATGGCTCTCACCTTGACGGCGGGGCCGCCCTTCTCCAGAAACGGGAAGTATGCTTGCGTTACTTTTAGAACGCGCATGCCTTGTCCGTGAACTTACCTGGGGGCGTTCAAGACTTCGCCGCGCACATCTCCGTGACGATTCTCTCCAGACGAGCCTGAAAACTATCGAAACAAAATTGGCTTAGAACACGCGCCCGGCCTTGTTCACCAAGCCGTCGGCGAAGTTCTGCGTCGATCAGCAGCTTCTCCAGCGCGCCGGCAAGGCCTTGCACGTCGCCGTGCGACACCAGAAATCCCGTTTTCCCGTCTTCAATCACGTCGAGCGCGCCGCCGTGGGCGCCCCCCACCACCGGCTTGCCATACGCCATCGCTTCGAGAAACACGAGACCGAATCCCTCTCCTTTGCTGGGCAAAACGAAAACGTCGCAATTCCGGTAACAAGCCCTCAGCTCGGGAGATGCTCCGTCGAGCTGTCCGGCGAAGTGCACGCAGTCGCCAACGCCAGCCTCCCGGCTCAACTGTTCGAGGCGGGGGCGATCGTCGCCGTCCCCGATCACAACGTATTGCACGTCCGGGACGACGCTTCGAAGGCGGGGAAGCGCTTGGATCACGGTGTCGATTCCTTTGTAGCCCTCGCTCGCTGCCAGTCTCGTCACGCTCAGAATGATTCGTCCTCTCGGATACTTGGCCGGGAGGCCGTTGGTCAACGGCGTTTCGCCGAGGCTCGCCAGGAAGGAAGGATCGAGAGCCAGCGGTAGTATCTGCACGCGCGACGGCGCCACCCCTTGGATTTCAACGACCTTTTCGGCGGTGTAATGCGAGATGGCAAGAATCGCGTCCGCCGCCTGCAACGCCCACCGGCGCCGCGCCGCCAGCGGCTCCCATACTTCGATCCCCCAAGCCACGACCACCATTCTTGCTCCGGTGCGCTTCTGAAGGAGCCAGCCGACAGGGGCAAGGTTCGGGTGTGCCACAAGGATCAGGCGAGGAAGACCCGCGGCTTGCGCTGCCAGCAGAAAGCGGGCTTTCGAGCGCTCGAAGCCGGTGAATCGAAATTCGAATCCCTCGACTTCGCTTCGATGCTCTCCCGCGGGATCATTCAGGCTGAGGAATCGGTACGTTGCGTCCTGCCGAGCTGCCATGCCTGCCAGGACCGCAGCCATGTGTCGTCCGGCGCGTTGGATGCCCCCGGTTGCCAATAGCTCCGGAAAGAGGCCGACACAGAAATGGTTGGGGGTCACGAAAGGCCTTATGGATTCCGAGCCAGAATCGAGACAGCTTCCTCCGCCCATGCCGCCAGCCGCTGGATCCCCTCGGGCACAGAAACCTTCGGCCGCCATCCGAAATCGCTCGCTGCCTTGCGGATATCGCTGATGTAGACGCGCTGGTCGCCGGGGCGCCAGTCGGAGTATTGCACTCGCGGCAATTTCCCCAGCACCTTCTTGAGCAGACCGCTGCATTCGGCCCACGCTGAGATGGCGTTCCGCGGCCCACCGCCGATGTTGTAGACCTGGCCGGCAGTGCGATCAATGCGATCGACTGCCAGCCGCATGGCTTCGACAAGATCCTCCACATACAGCAGGTCGCGAACCTGCTTTCCGTCGCCGTATATTGTCAAACTCCCGTCCTGCAGGGCCGTCAGCACGAAATGAGCAACCCATCCCTGATCTTCGTTGCCGAACTGCCGGGCCCCGTAAATGCAGGACATCCGGAAGACGATTGTAGGCAAATCATAAATTCTGAAATAATCGCGCACGTATTGATCCGCGGCCCCTTTCGAGCAGCCATAAGGAGAATGGAAATCCAGCGGCAAAGTTTCAGGGATGCCCTCGGGATAATCGGGCATCACGTAGCTCGTGGGGCGCGCTTCGGTGCGCACGGAATCCATGGTTCCGTATACCTTATTCGTCGACGTGAAGAGCAGTATGGGTGCCGGCTTCTGCCGCCGCGCCGCCTCCAGGACATTGAGCGTCCCCTGCGCGTTGATCGAAAAATCCTCTTGCGGGTTCACAACCGAAGTCGTCACCGCCACCTGCGCGGCGAAGTGATAGACGACGTTCACGCCTCGCATCGCTTCCCCGACGGCCTCCACGTCCCGCGTGTCGCCTTGAAGCCAACGGAATTTTTGGCCATGACGCTCTTCCAGCCACTCGCGGTTGTGCAGCACGCCGGCGCGGCTGGCGTTGTCGAAGACGATCACCTCGTGCCCCTCGCGCAGCAATCGATCGGTCAGATTGCTCCCGATAAAGCCCAATCCTCCGGTCACAAGCACACGCATGGGTTGCGATTACCCTCCTGAGTTGGCGATTCGGTTTGCTGCGCCCGCCGCGCGCTCCTGGGAGCGCCGCGCGGACTCCAACAGCCTCTGCGTTTCCTCCGCGTTCCGGCTCCACGTGTATTGTAGCACCGCTCGAGCGGCATTCTCTCCCAGCCGCTGCCGCAGGTGCGCGTCTTGACGCAGCTGTTCCAGGAATTTCGCGAGATCCGAGGCGTTGGATGGGTCCTCCAGAATCAGCCCATCCACGTTATGCGTAACGATCTCGCTGACCCCGGCCTCCCGGCTCACAATCACGGGCAAGCCGCACGCCATGGCCTCCGCCGGCGGCAGCGCAAAGGCGTCTTCAAGCGAAGGGCCGGCATAGGCATCCGCGGCGGCGTAGTAGAACTCGACGTCCGGTCGCGGCGGAAGGAAGCGCACGCGCGCGCCAAGGCCGAGCCGTTGGATTGTGCTTTCATACGGCGTTGCCGTGTCGCGCCCCACCACAAGGATCTGCAGATCCGGCAGTCTCAGTTGCCCCGCCGCTTCGAGCAGGCAGGGAAGCCCCTTCTTCTTCCAGTCGTTGCCGATGAGGAGCACCGCAAAGTCTCCGCCGGCCAGCCCCAATTCGCATCGCGCGCCCTCCCGCAGCCGCGCCCGTCGCGTGGGCTCGAACCGATCCAGGTCCAGCCCGTTGTAGACAAGAAACAGACCGTCCGTTCGGCCGTAGAATTTCTCCAGGTCCCCTCCCACTTTTCGGGAAACAATCGCCAGCGGCAGATCTTTACGCGTGTAGATGCGCCCTTCGAGGGCTTCGATCAGCCGGTAGTAGAGACGCCGGTGAATCACGTGCGGCCAGGAGCGCAGGGGATTGCGCCTCAGGCGAAGCTCTCCTTCCACCTGCCGGCGAAATGCGGCAAACACGATGTGCACGGCAATCGCATCCGCATCGAAGCAATTGATTCCCGGTGAATACACCAGATCGAATCGCATTCCGCGAAACCGCCGGTCTCTCCACCGCCAGAGCTGGTTGGCCGCGAACCACCACAGATAATGAAAAAGATGTGGACCCGGAAGCCGCGGAATCCGGTGCAAAATGAATTTCCCGCCGTCCAGATCGTCCACCCGCATGCTGTAAATATGGATTTCGTATTCCGCCGCGAGCCGCTCCACCTGCTCCGCGATGCATCGCTCGGTGCCGTGCTGCTTATCGAGAAAGGGCGAAACGACGGCGATGCGCGGCTTACCTGCCATCGAAAGTGCCGGCTGCGTCCGGCATTCGCCTCAGGACCACCGGCGTCGGGGCGGCCAGCGCTGGCAGGCGAAACAGGATGCCGATCAACAACCAGAGATACGCGTTGAGGATGTAGTTCTCGTATCCCCCCATGCTGGTAAACGTCATCGGGATAATCATCAGAAAGGTGTACCAGAAGATCGCAAAGCCGATCGGAAAGTAGACGCTCTGCCGAAGTTGGCGCACTACCTTCCAGCACGATAGCGTGGCCGCCGTCGTCCAGACCAGCCATAGGATCAGACCGAGTATCCCCATTTCCACCACCAGGGTTCCCCACCCGCTCTCCACGCTGAACTCCGGAGGCCTTTGCCCCAGCCACTTGCTCACGTACTGCATACCCAAAGAAGCCGTGCCGATTCCGTGCCCGTATGGCCACAACGGGCTTGCAAAGGCAATCACGAAGTTGTCGATCGGATAGCTCCAGGTACGCGAACCCAGCTCCGAATACTGGCTGCTCGGGTTGAGCGTCTCGTAGTAGAAGTCCCAGCGTGCCCCGATCGCCTCCGGATAAAACAGGACGATCAGCAGGATGCCGAGGGCTGCCATCAAAAATGTGCGCCGCACAACCTTCACCAGCTTATGGCCCGCCTTCCATCTCCACGGCGTGCCCCACAGAAACGCGGCCGCCATCACCATCGTATTGATGATGGTTAGCGCGAAGGCTCCTCGCGAGCCGCTCAGCAAGATCGCCACCAGCATCAGACCGATGGCCGGATAGACAAAACGCCGCGTATGCTTCTGCCGCAGGAGAAAGAATCCCGCCGCTCCCATTCCCAGAATCCACATCAGCATCATGTACGAAGCAAAGCGCCCGTCACTCACGAAAACGGAATTCGGACGGTAGAGCCTCGTCCCGGTCGAGGTATAGCGATAGAGCTTGCCGAGCAACTGCAACTCCGGCGCTAGCACAGGCGGGTTCAGGAAGCTCGCACCCACAATGCCCTGGATGATGCCCAGCAGGGCAATCACCCCCGCCAACCCCAGGTTGATTGCCAGAAAGAGCTCCAGGTCCTTCTCGTGACGCACCAGCGCATAGCCCACAAACATTAGGGGGATGTAATAGAAATAAAGCTTAAACCCGAGCAGGCTGTAGAGCAGGCTGGGCGAGTTGGGGTTAAAGCATTGCAGTAAGCCGAACCACACGAAGAGACTCAGCGGAATCAGAAACGGCAGCCGTAGGATCGGCTCCTTCCCCCGCCGCAGCGCCACAAAGAAGAACACGTACACCAGCGCCACCAGCACGTCCTTCCCGAAATAGATGGCCATGTTGTTGCCCAGGTACTTGCGCGCCAGGTCCTCGAAGAGCAGCCATACAAAGAAGGAATAGAGACCGGTGCGCCAGTCCCGCGCAATGCGCAGCGCGATCACCACCGCCGCGATCCCCAGCACCGCCAGAGCCAGCGTTGTCCGGTCGTTGGCCGATATCCAGCCGCCAATGATCCAGGCAGACCACAGCGCCAACCCAAGCACAACCACCGAAACAAACGCCTGGGTCCGGTTCGCCGGAATGCGTGCGCTGATCATCTCCCTCAATACTGGGATGGGGATCACTCCCATCCCTGCGGCTGGATTTACCGCTCGGCCAGTATAACGACGCACCCCGGCAGATAGCCACCCTCTTGCCGCGTCGCCCCATCGAGAAGACGGTCGAGATACGCTACCCAGGCCAGGAAGATCGGCGCCGGCACGTGCAGATTCCGCCGCCATCCTCGGATCAGCCGGCCGGCCAATCGTGAAAAGCGGAACTCCGCGAACCGGTGCGCCGTCACGCGGAAGCTATTCCTTTCGAGCAGGCTTGCAATTTCTTTCCACTCGTATCCTTCCCGCTTATGGCCCCACGGCTCATCCTCGTTCACTTCCCCCGGCGGCACCGGCACGGACAACACCAGCTTGCCGTCTGCGCGCAGCACGCGTCGCAATTCCAGCAGCGCCGCCGCGTCGTCCGGCAGGTGCTCCAGAACTTCCAGAAACAGGATGGTGTTCAGGCAGCCATCCGCGAATGGCAGCCGCTCCGCGCCCGTCACCACAAAGCCAAGGTTCTCCATCCCTCGATGCCGTGCCTTTACGCGCCGCAGCGACGCCTCATCAATGTCCGCCGCCCATACCTGCGTCGCGCGCTCGCACAGATAACGCGTGAATACGCCCGGGCCGCATCCCAAATCCAGCACCACCCCCGGATCGTCCCCCAGAAACTCGCGCACGCTCTCGAACTTTGTCGGCCTCTGGATGGCCACCGCATCGGCTGCCAACAGGTGGTACAGCCGCCAGACCCAATAGCTTCCCGCCAGCCGCGCCCGCCATTTTTCCCTGCGATTCACTCCGCCCTGCCGCCCCCCGCCGGATTCATCAATCGCTCATACACTAACACATGCTGCTCGACCATTTTCTCCAGCCGGAACAGCTTCTGGGCGCGCTCGCGAGCCGCCGCGCCCAAACGGCGGATGATTTCCGGATCGTCCAGCACTTGCTTCATGCATCCCGCGAGTGCTTCCGCGTCTCCGATCGGGAACGACAGCCCGGTGTCTCCGATCACCTCCTGCAACGCCCCGATGCCGGAGACAATCAAGAGGCGCCCGTGCGCCATGTTCTCGGCCGCCACCAGCCCGAACACTTCTCCGCCGAGCGACGGCATCACCACCGTCGTCGCGCCTGCCAGGTTTTCCTCGCGCTGCTCCGTCGATAGAAAGCCCACGAAAGACACCGAATCATCCAGCCCAAGCTCCCGCGCCAGCGCCTCCAGCTTCTTTCGCGCAGGGCCGTCCCCGATGATCTTCAAGCGGAAATCCCGCCCCATTCTTTTCAGCTGCGCACCCGCCCGCAACAGAATCTCAGTTCCCTTTGATGGCACCAGTCGTCCGACGAACGCAAAGGCAGGCGCCCCGGCGCTTTCCGTCGTAGCGATGTCGCCGGTCCCCACCGCCAGACCCAGCGCCAAACCATGATGAATGGTCATGGCCTTCGGCATCTCCAGGATCGTCTCCAGCCAGTCGGTCGGCATGATGTTCGCCGCCACCTTCTTTGCCATCCATCTTCGCGGAAACGTAAAGAGCCACATCTTCAAACTCTGCAACGTTCCTTCCTTCGCGTTGCAGCGCAGACACTCCTCATGGCGTCGCGCCATGAAATGGCCGGGGCATGGCGTCGCCGTCGGCTCGTAGACAAGCAAGCCGTTCGGGCACGCCACCTGAAAGCTGTGATGCTCCAGCGTCACCCGCTTGCGCATCAGCAGGCCCAGCAGCAGTGGAAGAAATGCCGGGCCGGCCAGGTGGACCACGTCTGCCGTGCGCATCAATCGTACCAGCGCCGCCAGGCTGGGCCGGCGAACGACGCGGAAGGGAAGCGCGGCGTCTTCCGCCGCACCGGCGGGCGTGCGCGTTGCCACCGTCACATCGATCGCTTTCCCGGGCGCCGCCGCGAACTCCGCCAGGCCCTGCGCCAGCAGCATCACGTGCGTCTCCGTGCCGCCGATTTGCGGAGCGAAGCCGTGCGTGTAGATCAGTACTTTCATCGTGGACGACAAGCGATCTCGATCGCTCCCAGCAGGCCTTCGATGTTCTCCCGCGGAGACCATGTTTCCATGCGCTGCCGCGCCGCTTGCCCCATCTCCCGCAAGCGCTCTTTTCTCGGCAGCGTTTCGCGGAGGAACCCCGCCAGCGCTTCCGTGTCGCCGCAGGGAAAGACGAACCCCGTTCGGCCCGTTTCGATCAGGTCGTGAGCGGCCCCGGCGCGGTCGCTCGCCGCCACTGCGCACCCGCACAGCATCGCCTCGTTCACCACCACGCCGAACGCCTCGTATTCCGAGGGCAGCACCAGCAGGTCCGCTGACCGGTAAACGCGCGGCAATTGCGATTGGTTGACGAACCCCAGGAAATGCACCTGCTCGGATACTCCCAGCTCCCGGGCCTCGGCTTCCAATTCCGCGCGTAGCGGGCCCGTTCCCACGTACACGAGCTGCGCTCCCGGAACATTCGCTCGCGCAAACGCACGCAGCACGTCCTGCGGCCTCTTCCAGGCCTGCATCTTGCCGCAGAACAACACGACCGCGGCGTCCTCCGCGATCTTCCACTCGCGTCTCACTTCTCGCCGGTCCACGCCCTCCGCTTGTGCCAGCCACCAGTCGTTGTTCACCGCGTAGGGCGTGAGCGCGACTCCGCTGGCCGGGACGTCGAGCGAACGCATCATTTTCACGCTGCGGCTCGACGGCACAATCACCATGTCGGCCAGACCAAAAATCCAGGGCCACAGCCAGCGCTTCACCGTCGCCTTCCAACGGCTCTGGTCCAGCGCCCGGATCTCGCTCGCGTCGCTGGCCAAAAACAGCGCGCTGCGGCTCGTCTTCACCGCCGCCACCGCGATCCAGAAGCTGGCGTAACGATAGCCGGTGAAAATCACCACGGCGTCGAACTTGCCGCGGCGAATCAGCCGCCACAGCCCCGGGTTCATCAGCCCCCAGAAACTCCCCAGCCTCGGTGCAGGAGACTTGTTGGGCACTTCCTTCCACGGATGGCCGTCCAGCAGCGGAACGTCCCACTTCACTTCCATACCGAATCCCGCATCGTGGCCTGCCTCGGCCCCTTGCAGGCTGCAGTAGGCGACCTCCATATCCAGCCGGGGGTGCTGTGCCATCAGGCGAAAGATCGGAGACTGGTACTGCACCGGATGCGAGGCAATAAACAAAACCCTGTATTTCTCTTTCATGAATTGTCGCGGCCGGTCTGTTTTACTCACCGTTTTCGCCACAGCCGCACGCCCTCCATCTTGCCCGCCAGCGCCGCTTTCGCCTCCTGGCGCCAGCGCACCCCGTGCTGGATCGTATCTAGGGCCATCGCGCCCGGGCCCCAGCTTCCGCGTTCTCCCACCAGCATCCACCAGCCCAGAAAAACCGCGCGCCGCCAGAAAGAGAAATGAGACAGCACAATATACGTGTAGTTGCGGCAGTAGGCATAGACGCGCCGCGGCCGGTCCGCGCGGTCGAATTCCGGTGCCCGCGGCGCCGCATGGTGCCAAACCAACGCGCGCGGCTCGTAGAGCACCCGGAAGCCCTCCTCCTGCGCCCGCAGGCACAGGTCCAGCCCGTACATCGAAGCATCATCGAAATTCAGCACCGGATCGAATTCCATGGATGCCAGCAGCTCGCGCCGCCACGCCCAATTTCCTTCCATCACCGCCTGCACCTCGAGTGCCTCATTTCCCTCGACGCTGCCCAGGTTGCCCCACATCTTCCCGTACCACGATAGGCGGCCTGGCTTGCCTTTCGGCGGCCCGGGCGTTTCGCCAGGCAGCAGAACCCTTCCGCCCACCACGCCCACAGTCGCGTCCGAGAAATGTGGGAGCAGATGCTCGAGCCACGCCAGCTCGACCGTGACGTCATCGTCCAGTATGGCGACAATCTCGCCGCTTGCAATTCGCGCCCCAGCCTCGACCGGCGGCACGTGTCCCGCCTGCGTCACCCAGGCCGAGCGCAGCGCTGTCCCGGAAGGCGTCTCCGCGCCCAGCCCGGCCAGCGCCCGTTCCGTCTCCGCGTCTCCCTGCCGTCCCACCACCACGATCTCATCGGGCCGCATCGTGCCCTCGAGCACCGAGCGCACGCAATTCCCAAGCGCCTTCCCGCGCTGGTACGTTGGAATGAGCAGAGAGACCTTCATGTTTTGCTTTCGCAGGCGCCCAAGGCCGCCTAGTTTACCCCGTCGCCCCTGGTTTGACAGCCGCTGCATTCGACGTTATTCTGTTTCCAGGCTGACTACCGATGTTTGCCTCATTCTATTAGCGATTTTCTCTCCGTCCCCGCCATCCGGGAATTTGCATTCGTCTCTTGATTCGAATCTATTTCCCAGTTTCGCCTTTCGAGGTCCTTTATGGCTGGCTTGACGCTCTACCAAAAACTCGACCAGATCGAGTCGCGCTACAACGAGCTCACCACGGAAATCTCTTCGCCCGAGGTCCATTCCGATTCGGCGCGCTTCCAGAAGCTCGCCAAGACCCATGCGGAGCTCGCCGCGGTCGTCAACAAGTACCGCGAGTGGAAAGAAATTGAGAAAGGCCTCGCCGGAACCAGGCAGCTCCTCGCCGAATCCGACGACCCCGAGATGAAGCAGATGGCTCACGACGAGCAGCACGCGCTCGAAGAGCGCCAGCATACCGTCGAGCGCGACTTGAAGCTTCTTCTCCTTCCCCGCGATCCCAACGACGAAAAAAACGTTCTCCTCGAAATCCGCGCCGGCACCGGCGGCGACGAAGCTTCGCTCTTTGCCGCCGAGCTTTTCCGCATGTATTCCCGCTACGCCGAATCTCAGGGCTGGCGCGTCGAAGTGCTTGAGAGCTCGGCTTCCCCCGTCGGCGGCGTCAAGGAAATCACCGCTGCCATCCAGGGACAAAAAGTCTATTCCAAGCTCAAATACGAAAGCGGTGTCCACCGCGTGCAGCGCGTTCCCGCCACCGAGCAGCAGGGCCGCATCCACACTTCCGCCGCCACCGTCGCCGTCCTCCCCGAAGCCGATGAAATCGACATCAAGATCGAGGCCAAGGACCTCCGAGTTGACACCTTTTGCTCTTCCGGCCCCGGCGGCCAATCCGTCAACACCACCTATTCCGCCGTCCGCATCACCCATGTTCCTTCCGGCCTCGTCGTTTCCCAACAGGACGAGAAGTCGCAGATCAAGAATCGCGCCAAGGCCATGCGCGTCCTCCGCGCGCGCCTTTACGAAATGGAGCAGTCGAAGCAGCAGGCCCTCATCGCCGCCGAGCGCCGAGGCCAGATCGGCACCGGCGACCGTTCGGAAAAAATCCGCACTTACAACTTCCCTCAGAACCGCGTCACCGACCACCGCATCGGCCTCACCCTCCACCAGCTCAACCTGGTGATGGAAGGCAAGCTCCCCCCCCTCGTGGATGCGCTCGTCGCACACTATGAAGCCGAGCGCCTCAAGCAAGAGCTCGACGACGCCTGAACGCCGTGGCAGACGATGCTGCAACCCGCCCTGTCGACATCCGCGCCGCGCTGAAGGACGCCATGCACCGCCTGCGCGCGGCTCAGGTGCCCTCGCATACGCTGGCCGCGGAATTGCTCCTCATGCACGCCGTCGGCCGCGACCGCGCCTGGCTCTACACCAATCCCGAAGCCCCGCTCGACCCCGCTGCCGCTCAGCTCTATTCCGATCTGATCGCCCGCCGCGCCGCTGGCGAGCCCACGCAATATCTCACCGGCAAGCAGGAATTCTGGGGTCTCGAGTTCGAAGTCAATCCGAGCGTGCTCATCCCGCGGCCGGAGACCGAACACATCATGGAAGTTTCGCTCGCGCGCCTCGGCCTCGTGCGTTCGCGCGCCGCTCTGCGCGTCGCCGATGTCGGCACCGGCTCCGGCTGTCTCGCCGTGGCTCTCGCGTGCGAGCTTCCCAAAGCGGAACTCTTCGCCACCGATATTTCCCCCGCGGCTCTCGAAGTCGCGCGCCGCAACGCCGCCCGCCACTCCGTCGCGGACCGCGTCCGCTTCATCGAGGCCAATCTGCTCGATCCTTTCCTCAGCGCTTGGCCGGATTCATCCGCCGCGGCCTTCGAGTTGATTGTCAGCAATCCGCCTTACGTCGGCCTCGCCGAGCGCAGTGGCTTGGAGCGCGAGGTCCGCGACCACGAGCCCGCGAGCGCCCTCTTTGCTGGCCCCCAGGGCCTCGACGTCTATGAGCCGCTCATCCATCAGGCGGAAATGCTGCTCGCACCGGGCGGCCTGCTTGTTCTCGAGCTCGGGCACAACGCCCTCGCTCATGTCCGCGCTCGCCTTGAAGCCGGCCCCGCATGGCTCGACATCGCAGTCACAAACGATCTCGCTCGCATCCCCCGCGTCATCTCCGCCACCCGCGCCTGACTCCTCGCCGCCCTTGCTTCGTTGTATAGTTAGCAACCGAAATCGCCATGCCCAAGCTGGCCCGCTTTCGCGCCAAGCACGAACCCATCGGCCCTCCGGCGGCTCTCGACTCTACTCCCTCCATCCTCCACGTGGATATGGACGCTTTCTTCGTTTCCGTTGAGCTGCTCGAGCATCCCGAACTGCGCGGTCTTCCCGTCGTCGTCGGCGGGCAGCCGGATCAGCGCGGCGTCGTCTCGGCCGCCAGCTACGAGGCGCGCCGCTTCGGCATTCAGTCCGCCATGCCGCTGCGCACCGCCGGCCGCCTCTGCCCGCACGCCGTTTTTCTCGAAGGTCATCACGAGCTTTATGGCCAGTGGAGCGACCGCATCGTCGCCATCCTTGAAAAATATTCGCCCGTCGTCGAGATGGCCTCGATTGATGAAGCCTATCTCGACCTCACCGGCACCGAACGCCTCTACGGCCCGCCCTTGGCCGCGGCGCACCGCCTCATCCGCGAAATCCGCGACACCACCGGCCTGCCCTGCTCCGCGGGCCTCGCGGCCACGCGCCTCGTCGCCAAGGTCGCCTCCGACCAGGCCAAGCCCCGCGGCCTTCTCTGCGTGCCCGCGGGCGCCGAGGAAGCTTTCCTCGCGCCGCTCGGCGTGCGCAAGATTCCTGGCATCGGCAAAGTCACCGAAGCCGCCCTGCACGCCTTCGCCATCCAGACCGTCGGCCAGCTTGCCGCCGTTCCCCTCGACAAGCTGGAAGAAGCCTTCGGCCAGTGGGGCGCCGCGCTCTACCGCAAGGCGCGCGGCCAGGACGCCTTCGAATTTTTCGTCGACGCTGAGCCCAAGTCGCTCTCGCACAACCAGACTTTCGGCCAGGACACCTGCGACCGCGCCCAGCTCGATTCCGCCCTCAGCTTCCTCTGCCAGAAGGCAGGCAAGCGCCTGCGCGACGCCGGACTCTACACGCGCACCGTCACCCTCACGCTCCGCCACGCCGATTTCAAAACGCTCACGCGCGCCTGCACTCTCTCCGCGCCGACCGATCTCGATAGCGTGATCCTCGACACCATCCATTCGCTCTTTGCCGCCTCGTGGAACGGCTCCCCCAAGCTCCGCCTGGTCGGCGTCGCGCTTTCTTCCTTCGCGACGGCGCCCGGTCAGCTTGACCTTCTCGAAGCCGGCCGCCGTGAGAAGCTTGAGCGGCTGGCCCGCGCCGCCGACCGCCTCCGCGATCGCTTCGGCTTTTCGAAGGTCCAGCTCGGCGGCTCGCTCACCCCCGGCGACGAATAGCGCGCTCCTCGGGCGCGCTCACCGCCATCTGCCGTATAATGCCGCTCCCATGAGTTCCACCACTCCTTCCGCACCCGCGCCCGTCCCCAAGGGTCGCCAGAAAAAGCCGCGCTCCCAGGGCGGATTGCCTGCCTTCTGGCGCCGCATCACCGAAGGTCTCGAGCTCGAACAGCTCTGGGGCCAATTCAAGGCCGACGCCAAGGAAGGCTACGGTCTCTACTCGCGCGACGTGGATTGGGAAAAGGTCCGGCAGAAGAAAGGCTTGAGAAAAGCGTTCAGCGCCGCCTGGGCCTTGTTTCAGGCCATGCTGATGAAGCTTTCACCCGCGCGGCGCGTTCTCCTGCTCATCGCCGTGTTCCTCCTTATTTTCAATCCGGAGTTCCACACGGCGTCCAAAGGACAAGTGAGTTTCAATTTGCAGGGCTTGGCCGGCACAATTCTTTTTCTCTTGCTGGCGATGGAGCTGGCCGACCGCGTCACCATGAAGCGCGATCTCGAAATCGCCCGCGAGATCCAGAGCTGGCTCGTCCCCGCCGCCGCGCCGTCCTTTCCCGGCGTGGACATTGCTTTCGCCACCCGTCCGGCCAACACCGTGGCCGGCGATTACTACGACGCCTTCGTCCGTTCAGGAGCGCCGGCCGGTGAAGCGCACTCCACCGAGGATGCTCGTCTCCTCGTTGTCGTCGCCGACGTCGCCGGAAAGAGCGTGCCCGCCGCACTGCTCATGGCCACCTTCCAGGCCAGCCTGCGCGCCCTCGCCGCAACCCCCTCTTCATTGCTCGACCTCGTCGCCGGACTCAACCGTTACGCCTGCGCCCACAGCCTCGGCGGCCTCCGCTTCACCACCGCTTTTCTCGGCGAATGGGATCCGCGCACCCGCACCCTCGCTTACGTCAATGCCGGCCACAACCCGCCGCTCCTCCGCCATGTCTCCGGCAGTATCGAGCGCCTCGAAACAGGCGGCCTCCCGCTCGGAATCGAAATCGACAAAACTTACGAGAGCGCCTCCGCAACACTCGATCCCGGCGATCTCCTTCTGATCTACACCGATGGCGTCATCGAGGCGTTCGATGTGGACAACGTCGAGTACGGCGAGCCCCGGCTGCTCAGCCTGCTGCTCTCGGTCCCCGCGGAATCGGCCGCGGAAACGCTGAAGCGCCTGATGGGCGACGTCGATGCCTTCGTCGGCCCGGCGCGCCAGCACGACGACGTCACCTGCCTCGTCTTGCGCTCTCTCTGATTCCTTCTTCGCCCCCGCCGCCATACTTCCTTTGCCCTCGGGCTTCTGCTGCTTCATAATCCACGCATGAACGCGCGCGCCCTCGCCGAACACATCTGCGCCACCCTGCGCGAAGCGGGCCACCAGGCCTACCTCGTCGGCGGATGCGTCCGCGACCTCGAGCTCGGCCGCGAGCCTCTCGATTACGACGTAGCCACCGATGCCGTGCCCGAGCGCGTCCAGCAACTCTTTCCCAACAGCCTTGCCGTCGGCGCGCAGTTCGGCGTCATCGTTGTCGTCGAGGATTCTCTGCAGGTCGAGGTGGCCACCTTCCGCGCCGACGTCGGCTATTCCGATGGCCGGCATCCCGACCACGTCGTCTTCGCCCGCACCGCCGAAGAAGACGTCCGCCGCCGCGACTTCACCATCAACGCCTTGCTCCTCGATCCGCGCACCCGCGAAGTTCTCGACTTCGTCGGTGGCCGCGACGATCTCCGCGCCGGCATTATCCGCGCCATCGGCCAGCCTTCACTCCGCTTCCGCGAGGACAAGCTGCGTATGGTCCGCGCCGTGCGCTTCGCCGCCCGCTTCTCCTATGCCATCGAGCCCGCCACTTTTGCCGCTATCCGCGAGTTCGCGCCGGAAATCGGCCAGGTCTCGTGCGAGCGCCTCCGCGACGAGCTCACCAAGCTCCTCACCGAAGGCGCCGCTCGCCGCGGCTTTGAGCTCCTCGATGAGACCGGCCTGCTCCCTTTCGTCCTCCCCGAGATTGCCCGCATGAAGGGTGTCGCCCAGCCTCCTCAGTTTCATCCCGAAGGCGACGTTTGGATTCACACCCTGATGATGCTCGAAGGCTTGCCCGCCGGCGTTTCTCCCACCCTCGCCTGGGGCGTCCTTCTTCACGATGTCGGCAAACCTCCCACCTTCACTCCGCCGGTGCATCCCGGCGACCGCATCCGCTTTGATGGCCACGTCGAGATCGGCGCGCGCATGGCCGAGGAAATCTGCCGCCGCCTCCGCTTTTCGAACGACGATACCGCGCAGATCAGCGCCCTCGTCTCGAACCATCTCCGTTTCAAGGACGTTTTTCAGATGCGTCCCGCTACCCTGAAGCGCTTCGTCCGCCTGCCCCGCTTCGAGGAGCATCTCGAGCTTCATCGCCTCGATTGCAGCTCCAGCCACCGCCAGCTTCAGAATTACGAATTCGTCCGCCGTTTCCTTGCCGAGACGCCCCCCGAGCAGGTCCGCCCCGCCCGCTTTGTCACCGGCGATGACCTTAAGGCCATGGGCCTCGAGCCGGGGCCCCGCTTCAAGGAGATCCTTTTGGCCGTCGAGGATGCCCAACTTGACGGCAGCCTCCGGAACCGGGAAGAAGCCCTCGAATTCGTCCGCCGTGGCTACGGCCAGGCTCCCACTCCTTAGGCCTTTTACAAGAAATTGTGTGCCTGGAAGGCCCCTGTCAAGTCGAAAAATTAACCACGTTACTGCTTGCAAGTTGCTGTAAATAAGCAACATGAATGCAATGTGGAAAGTGTGAGTGTAAAAGACTAAAGTTAATTGATGTTTTGTTGTATAATGCCCGGGAACTTTTCAAGCCTTTCTCGCATCTATATGTATTGGTGATTGGGTTGCTCTCTTCTCAAGGGGGAAGAAAATGGCAAACAAGCCAAGAGTTTATCCTAACGAACTCCCGATTTTGCCCGTCCGCGAGACGGTCCTGTTCCCCGGGGCTGTTGTGCCCCTGACCATCGGCCGGGAGAGTTCGCTGGCGCTGCTCGATTCTCTGGAAGGTGAAGACAAGCTTTTGGGCGTCGTTGCCCAGCTCGACGCGCGCATTGAAGACCCGGCCGGCACTGACCTGCACAGCGTCGGCGCCGTGGCCAAGGTCCACAAGATGGTGCGCATGCCCAACGGGAACGTGGTCGCTTTTCTCGAGGGTCTCGAGCGCATCCGCATCATGGAAATTCTCGGGCTAAAGCCCTTCCTGCGCGCCCGCATCGAGGTCCAGGGAGACATGGAGAGCGAGCCGGGGCCGGACCTCACCGCGCTCGAACGCAACACGCAAGAGCTGTTCCGCGAAGTTGTGGCTCGCTCGCCCCAGCTTTCCGACGATCTCCAGAGCATGGTCATGACCATTGACGGCCCGGGGCGTTTGGCCGATTTCGTCGCCGGCAATCTTCCCTCGCTAACCACCCTCTTGCGCCAGGAGCTCCTGGAAACATTCAGCGTGCGCAAGCGCCTCGAAGCTCTCATTCGCGAGTTGAGCAAGGAGCGCGAGGTCCTCGAACTGCGCAACAAGATTCAGGAGCAGGTCCAGGAACAGGTGAGCCAGAGCCAGCGCGAGTATCTTCTTCGCGAGCAGTTGAAGGCTATTCAAAAGGAGCTGGGCGAATCCGACGACACGCAGGGCGAGGTTGAGGAGCTCCGCCAGAAGGTCGAAGCCTGCGGCATGTCCGCTGAAGCGCGCAAGGAGTGCGACCGCGAGCTCAAGCGCCTCTCCCGCATGACCCCGGCCTCGGCCGAGTACATGGTCTCGCGCACCTATCTCGAATGGATGGCCTCGCTGCCGTGGGGCAAGACTTCCGGCACCGATCAGATTGATATCACCAAGGCGCAGGGCATTCTCGACGACGACCACTACGACCTCGAGAAAGTGAAGCAGCGCATTCTCGATTATCTGGCCGTCAAAAAACTGCAGCCGGGGATGAAGGGCCCGATTCTCTGCTTCCTGGGTCCTCCGGGCGTGGGCAAGACCTCGCTCGGTAAATCCATTGCCCGCTCACTCGGACGCAAGTTCGTCCGCATCTCCCTGGGCGGCATGCATGACGAAGCCGAGATCCGCGGCCATCGCCGCACCTATATCGGCGCCCTCCCGGGCCAGGTCATCCAGGGCATTCGCCGCGCCGAGACTGCCGACCCCGTCTTCATGCTCGACGAGGTGGACAAGCTCGGACGCGATTTCCGCGGCGATCCTTCGGCCGCGCTGATGGAGGTTCTCGACCCCGAGCAGAACGCCGCGTTCCGCGACCACTATCTCGACGTTCCCTTCGATCTCTCGAAGGTGCTCTTCATCGCCACCGCCAACTGGATGGATCCCATCCCGGAGCCGCTGCGCGACCGTATGGAGATCATCGAGCTTCCCGGCTACACCGAGGAAGAAAAGATTCATATCGCCAACAAGTATCTGATCCCTCGCCAGGCCTCCGAGCACGGCGTCAAGCTGGGCGAGCAGATCGAGTTCACCGTCGAAGCGCTGCACGAGATCATTCACAGCTACACCCGTGAAGCCGGCGTCCGCAGCCTTGAGCGCGAAATTGCCACGCTCATCCGCAAGCGGGCGCGCAAGCTGGCCGAGGGCGAGATGCACAAGCTCGTCGTCACGCCAGACACCGTGCACGACGTTCTCGGCGTCCCCAAGATTCACGTCGAAAAGGAAGTCGAGGAGCGCGTCGCCCGCCCCGGAGTTGCCGTCGGTTTGGCGTGGACTCCGTCCGGCGGTGACATCCTCTTCATCGAAGCCAGCAAAATGCGCGGCGGCAAGCAGCTCACCATGACCGGCCATCTCGGCGAGGTCATGCAGGAGTCCATGCGCGCCGCGCTTTCCTGGGTGCGCTCCAATGGCGAGCGTTACGGCATTGACCCGGATTTCTTCCGCAAGCAGGACGTCCACATCCACGTCCCCTCCGGCGCCATTCCGAAGGACGGCCCCTCGGCCGGCGTGGCCATGGTCACCGCCCTGGTCAGCCTGTTGAGCGACCGCCCCGTTCGGCCGCGCGTCGCCATGAGCGGCGAGATCTCGCTCTCCGGCATCGTGCTTCCGGTCGGCGGCATCAAGGAAAAAGTGCTCGGTGCGAAGCGCGCCGGCATCCGCGAAGTGATTCTTCCTTCCGAAAACGAGCTGAACGTGAAGGAAGATCTGCAGCCCCACATGCTCGAGGGGCTGAAGCTTCACTTCGTGCGCACCGCCGACCAGGCCCTTGAAATCGCACTGGGCAAGCTGGAGCCTTCGGCGGCACGGCCCGTGCCGGAAGGCGGCGGACGCCGCGGCGAAGAGCGCCCGCCCATCGCGCCCATCCACTAACCAATAGCCGGCCTCGGCCGGCGATGAAACTCACGCGGGGCTCCGGATCTTCGGAGCCCCGCTTTTCTTTGCGGCACCTCGCCGGACTTTTCGGTTGCGCACTCTGCCGCAATCGCGTACAGATTTTTCCCATGGCCTACCGCCCGCGGCAACTCGTCGTGCGCGCCCGCGAAGCCGCGGGCCTTTTCGTCGCCACGCTCGACCGCCAGGGCCTTGTCTCGAACTTCCTGAACTCCTACGCGCGCGAATTCAACCGCGCCGCTCGCACTGTCCATCCGGCGCGATACAAGGAGCTTTCCGCCACCCTCCGCCGCGAGGCGCTCCTCGCCATGGCCGCGCGCCTGGAGGCGGCGCTGCCCAAGCGCCTCGGCATCCGCTCCCAGTCGCCCCCGCGTGTCGCCGAGCGCAGATCCCTCGACCTCTTCTACCAGGAATTCTTTATTGCCTTGGGCGAAGCCATGGATTGGGGCGCGGAGGAATTCGCGGAGTTCTGGCATGACCTCGAGCTCTATCGCAAGCTCGGCGCTCGCACTTCCCGCCCGGCGAAGTCGCAGAAGTCCGCGGCGCGCGTCGAGGGACCGTTCGTCGACCGCGCCGGTTTGCTCCTCGATCCCGCGATGCTCGAAAAGGCCCGCCGCGCCGCCGCAAAATTCCAGACCCAGTTGGAAGCCACC
>Ga0073928_10001379_pt1 | contig 47169 bp, 39 predicted proteins | sample PaiPotPPA55metaG_FD_76969 | JGI IMG/M metagenome (GOLD analysis project Ga0073928, IMG submission 76969) | Iron sulfur acid spring bacterial and archeal communities from Banff, Canada, to study Microbial Dark Matter (Phase II) - Paint Pots PPA... ...
CGACGAATGGCAGTATTACATTGCGGGCAAGGGAAGAATGACCGTGGTGTCGACAGGCAATAAGGCTCGCACCATGGGCTTTCAGGCGGGTGACGTCGGGTACGTGGAAAAAACCCTGTTGCATTACATCGAGAATACGGGGAACACAGACCTGATCTTCCTGGAGATGTTCAAGAGCAGCTATTACCAGGATTTTTCGCTCTCCGAATGGCTCACGCACACGCCACCGGAGCTTGTGATGGCGCACCTGCGTATTGACAAGGCCACGCTGGACGCAATGCCGAAGGAAGAACTCGTGGTGACGCCGAAATAGATCGGCGATCGAGGTGGCGAGGCCGTCACGAGCATCTCGACAGCACAAATTTCGCTTGTGGTGATTTCAGTTCGGTTCCCAAACTTCGGACCGTTTTGGACTGAAGTTGGAGCAAGGCAAAGCCAATTGATCCATCGGGTTTTATGGAGCGGGCGAAGGGAGTCAAACCCATGTCCGAATGTTGGGAACTCGCGCTCGAACGCTCACAAAAGTTGAGGCCAGAATGAGGCCAAAACCCAGATCACTCTGGCCTTTTTCTTGTTCGCCGCGCTACAAGGGCAATTGAATCAACGAGACTTTGGCGGAGGCGTGTGGAAGTCGAATCCACCATTCGACCCGCGAAGGGCCGAATCGCCGGCTTTGAAGGCCGGGAAGATCACCGGACCCTTTTCGCCCCCGTCGTTGTAAGAACATCATACGACGAAACTTAAGTCACATACGAATTCGCCGAGGCTTTGGAATTTGGCTGCGGTGCTACTGTGGTGCTATTCGAAATCCGAGAAGCGTCTTTGTCCGCGGTGTACGTCTTCATCCCTACTGATTCCTACTTGTTGGCGGGAGCAAGGAGGCTGCAACGACGCATAAACACTGTCGATTTGAAGAAGCATTGTTATTTCGACTTCCGCACGCCTCCGCCAGAATTTTTTCCCGAAATGTGCTGCGGCAAGTTGCCTCGCGGGGCGGACGTATCGCAGGTGTACGAGATTTGAGTTGCGGTATAACGCGGCTCATTTCGTTCACAGTTGGATGCCGGGGGTATAATTCTGCCCGTGAGCGAGCCGTCCGTATATCTAGGGACTTCGGGATTTACCGCAGCTGGCTGGGTTGGATCGTTTTACCCGGCTGCGCTGAAGGCTGCGGACTACCTGAGCTTCTATGCTGACCACTTTGAGACGGTCGAGGTGGATTCGACGTTTTATGGTTGCCCTTCCGCGCGGACAGTGAGCAACTGGGCCGCGAAGACCCCCGCTGCGTTCGTTTTCTCGGTGAAAGTTCCGCAGAGCATCACGCATGAGAAGGCTCTGGTGGACTGCGGCGCTGAGCTCGAGGAATTTCTAAACACGATGAAAATCCTCGGAGAGAAACTCGGGCCGATCGTGCTGCAGTTTCCCGTCTTCGATAAATGGAAAATCAGGGACCGGCATGAATTTACCGATCGGCTTATTCCGTTTTTGAAGAAATTGCCGAACGAGTATCGATTTGCAATCGAGATTCGCAACCGAGAATGGCTGGATGCTGAACTTGCGGATCTGCTACGGGAACACAGGGTTGCACTGGTTCTTCAGGATCTGTCGTACATGCCGAAGCCCATGGAGCTTAAATTCGATCCGATTACGACGGATTTTGCTTACGTCCGATGGCTGGGCGACCGAAAGGGGATCGAACGGCAAACTTTGAGCTGGGATAAGGTTATTGTTGACCGCACCTCGGAGATGAGCGAATGGGTGAAGTATTGTTACCCGGTGGTGAGGCGCGGCGTGAAGGTGTTCGCGTACGCGAATAACCATTACAGCGGGCACGCGCCCGATTCGGTGGAGCAGTTCCGAAAGCTGTGGAAGGTCATAGCTGGCGGCGAAATTGGCAAGCTGAAGCCAGCTGTCGTACCGTCGTCGATTCGTCAAAGCAGCTTCCTGTTTGAGTGAATTTCGTTCCGGTTAGCGGGCGCGGCGCCTCCTGGGATGACCATAGATGGTGGCGTGGATGAAGCGAATTCGAACGGGGAGACTTGGGCGGGGTTGGCTCTAAACCCCGCCCTCTGAAGAGGGCGGCTACAGGATGCGATTGTTGCTGGTGGAAGATGATGCGCGGATTGCGCGATTTGTGGCCAAGGGGTTGCGGGAACAGGCTTATGCCGTCGATGTGGCTACGAACGGCGACGATGCGTTGTACCAGGCAGCGATCAATACGTATGACTTGATCGTGCTGGATGTGATGATTCCTGGGCGCGACGGGTTTGCGGTCTGTCGGGAGTTGCGCGCCGCCGGCCAGAAAATTCCGATACTGATGCTTACGGCGAAAGATGCCGTCGAGGACCGCATCGCGGGACTCGATTTCGGCGCTGACGACTACCTGACAAAGCCGTTTGAGTTTCGCGAGCTGCTGGCGCGGTTGCGGGCGCTCCTGCGGCGCTCGGGTGAGTTGCGGCCGCCGCGCATTGCGGTCGCTGATCTCGTGCTGGACACCGCGGCGCGAAGCGTTTCGCGTGCTGGCGCGGATGTGCCGATGACCACGAAGGAGTATGCGCTTCTGGAATACCTCGCGCGGAACCTAGGGCGCGTGGTGGGGCGCGCGGAAATTGCCGAGCATGTGTGGGAGGAAACGTTTGATCCGTTCTCAAATTTGATTGAGGTGTACGTGAATCGGCTGCGGCGGAAGATTGATGCAGGCCGGGCGACGCCGTTGCTGCAAACGCGGCGTGGCCCGGGTTACATCCTGGGCGACGTCGCGGACTCGCACCGTGACGAGACGGGAAAACAAGACGCAAAGCGAAACGCTTCGACCAAGTCGGCCGCGGGCTCAGGCAAGGACCATGTTTGATTCGGTTCGCGTCCGCTTGACGCTATGGTATTCCGCGGTGCTTGTGTTGGTGCTGCTGGCGCTGGCTGGCGCGATGTATTTGTTGCTGGCGCGGAACGCTCTGCGGAGCACCGACAGCAATCTGTCGGAGTTGGCGGACGCGTTTCTGACAACCGTGGATGCGGAACTGGAAAGCGACACGAGCGTCCCGGGATTGGTGCAGGCGTCGAAGGAAGCGATCGCGGAGCACAGGTTTCGAGACGACGCGTTCGTTGTCCTCGATGCGGACGGGACGATCGTCATTACTTCCGAGGACCTGCCGAGTGACGGAGGCGCTCGACGGGAATTCCCGCCCGAGGTGTTCAGTTCGGAATCGTTTCGAAAACTGGCGGGCGCCGGCGGGCACGGTACGCGCACCTTTGGAAATGTAGCCGGAAGAAGAGACGGATATCGCGGGGTGGTTCGCACCTTTCCGGTAGGCAGCAGGGAATTCACGCTGGTGGTTCTGCAATCGCTGCACCGGCAGCAGGAAGCGTTCGAAGGAATCGTGAGAACATTTGCGATCGTTATACCGTTCGCGGTGGTTCTGGCTACCGCGGGGGGATACTTTCTGGCGAAGAAGAGTTTGGCGCCGGTTGTGGCCATGAGCACGCAGGCCGGGAAGATCAGCGCATCGAATCTGCACGATCGGTTGAAAATCCGGAATGAAAGCGATGAGCTTGGGCATTTGGCAAAGTCATTCAACGAGTTGCTGGACCGGCTGGATGCCTCGTTTGAGCAACAACACCGGTTTATGGCGGACGCATCGCACGAATTGAGGACGCCGGTCGCGATCTTGCGAGGCGAGGCGGAAGTTTCGTTGTCGCGAGAAGCGCGATCACAGGAAGACTATCGGGAATCGCTCGGGATTGTGCGAGCCGAAGCGGGGCGGCTTTCGCAAATCGTAGAAGATTTGTTCACACTGGCGCGGGCGGATGCCGGACAGCATCCGCTGGTGAAGCGTGAGTTCTACTTGGATGAGCTTGTGGCGGAGGCCGTCCACTCTGCGCGCGCACTGGCAGTTGAGAAAGAGATCTCGCTGCTGTGCGAAACCTCACAAGAGTGTTTGTTTTTCGGCGACGAGGGACTGCTCCGACGGATGGTGATGAATCTCGTCAGCAACGCGATCAAGTACACACCGCGCGGGGGAAGCGTGACCCTGGCCTGCCGCGCCTCCGCCAATTGCTATGAATTGAAGGTATCCGACTCAGGACCTGGAATTCCAGCCGAGCTACAAACGCGCATATTCGATCGGTTTTTTCGTGTCGACTCCGCCAGATCTCGCGAGGATGGAGACAAAGGCGGCGCTGGTTTGGGATTGTCGATCGCTCGGTGGATCGCGGAAGCGCACGGAGGCAGTTTGGAGTTGACCGGCTCCGGTGCCAAAGGCAGCGTTTTTACAGCATTTTTGCCGATTTCCCGCGGTTAATCCCCCGTTTATCTTCCGCCGCATACGCTCGGAGTTGGAGCCATGCGCCTGCCTGAAAGACGATCCAAGGTTTTCCGTCGTATGAATAGCGGTGCTTTCATCGCTTCGGGGACTTGTATTTTTGCAGCTTTGCTGGCGGTTCTCCCGAGTCTTGCGCAGCAAAGTCCGCAGCAGAGTGCGCCTGATAGCGCATCGAAGGCGAACCTGGAACGCTTGAGCCTGCAGGATGCGATCGAAAGAGCCCGCCGGAACGATCCGCAATTCCAGTCCGCGCTGACCGATGCCGGCATTGCGAAGGAAGACCGCGTCCAAGCGCGCGACGTATTGCTTCCGAGCGTTGCTTACGACAACAGCGCGATCTATACGCAGGCCAATCACGGGCCTGTCGGAGTCATCTTCATCGCCAACAATGCGGTGCACGAATATATCAGCCAGGGCAACGTTCATGAAGCACTGGACGCCGCGACATTGATGAACTACCGGAGGGCCTCGGCGGCGGCGGCTCTGGCGAAAGCGCGAGCGGAAATTGCGTCGCGCGGATTGATTGTGACGGTGGTGCAGAGCTACTACGGAGTGGAAGCCGCAAAAGAGAAACTGGATGCCGCGGCCCGGGCGGCCGACGAAGGGGAGAAGTTTTTAAAGCTCACGCAAGACCTGGAACATGGCGGCGAGGTCGCGCACGCCGATGAGATCAAGGCAGAGTTGCTGGCCAACGACCGGCGACGGCAACTGCGCGAAGCGCAATTGGCGTTGGTGAACGCGCGGCTGGATTTTGCCGTTCTGGTTTTCCCCAATCTTCGCGACGACTTCGAGCTGACGGATGATTTGCACCGCGACATCCCGCTGCCGTTGTTCCCAGAATTTCAACAGCAGGCGGCCCAAAATAATCCGGACGTGCGAGCGGCGTTGGAAGTCGTGCAAGTTACCAACGCGGAGGTGAATGGCGAGCGAGGAGGGTACTTGCCGTCTCTGAGCGTTGATTATTTTTACGGGATCGACGCCGTGCGTTTTGCCACGAAGACCGATGGAGTGAACAACCTCGGTTCGTCAGCGATTGCCACTCTGAGTATCCCGATTTGGAATTGGGGAGCGACGCAGAGCCGGGTGCGGCAAGCAGAACTGCGAAGGACGCAGGCCAAGCGCGAGCTGTCTTTGACGCAGCGGAAACTGCTGGCCGAGATCCAGTCGCTCTATGCGGAGGCTGACGCGGCGTTAAACGAGCTGAGCGGACTGCGGCGTTCGGTGGAACTTGCCGCGGAGAGTCTGAAATTGACGACGCTGCGCTACCGGAACTCGGAGGGAACGATTCTGGAGGTCAGTGATGCACAAGCGGTGAACGCGCAAGCAAATGCGGCGTACCAGGATGGAGCGGTGAGATATCAGGTAGCGCTCGCAAATTTGCAGACGTTGACAGGAGTGTTGAAGACGCAATGACGGCTAGTTGGATCGGTGTGCAAAGGCGAGGATCGGTGGCGATTGCACTGTTCGAGGCGTCGCTGATGCTGTTCGTTGCGATTGGCGCAGTGGGTTGCAGAGCAAGCGAGAAGGAAAAGGAGCCGGTGGTTACCGTGGAAGCGGCGCCGGCGGAACGCGCCGCAATTTCGGAAGTGGTCACGGCTGAAGCGGTGGTGTTTCCGGTGCAGCAATCCGTGATCACTCCAAAGATCACGTCAACGATACGTGAGTTCAAGGTGCAACGCGGCAGCCGAGTCCACAAGGGACAACTCCTCGCGGTTCTCGAAAATGCAGATCTCGCGGCTGCAGCAGAGCAGAGCAAAGGCGAGTTTGAACAGGCCGAGGCGAGTTACGCGACGACGGTCGAGGCTGGAGTTCCGCAGGAAATGCAGAAAGCCGAGCTGGATGCGGCAGCTGCCAAGGCCGGATACGAAGCGGCGCAAAAGGTCTACGACAGCCGCAAGGATTTATTTCAGCAGGGAGCGTTGCCGCGAAGGGACCTGGATGCAGCGCAAGTTGCGCTGGCACAAGCGAAAACGCAGTCGGATGTCGCGGAGCGGCAACTCGCAGACTTGAAGCGGCTCGGCGAGCAGCAAGCACTAAAGTCCGCGAAAGGACAATTGGGCGCGGCAAAAGGAAAATTGCTGGGGTCCACAGCGGCTCTCAGCTATTCCGAAATCCGGAGCCCGCTTGATGGCGTGGTGACCGATCGTCCTCAATACGCAGGCGAACTCGCCGCAGCAAACCAGCCGTTGATGACCCTAATGGATCTTTCGAAACTGATTGCGAAAGCACATATCTCACGCGCGGAGGCGGCGTCCTTGAAGGTGGGAGACGCGGCAGACGTACGGGTGCCGGGATCCGACGATCCCATTCACGGGCGAGTGAGCCTCGTGAGTCCGGCGCTCGATCCAGGCAGCACGACGGTGGAAGTCTGGGTGGAAGTGGCGAAGCCCGACGCAAGACTCAAGCCGGGCATGACCGCGCGGGTCTCGATGGTAGCGAAAACGGTGAAGGACGCTCTCGTGGTGCCGGCGACAGCGGTGTTTAAGAATGCTGAAGGCGCCGACTACGTGGTGGTAGCGGGCTCGGATGAGCATGCACATCAGAAGGTCGTGAAAGTGGGAATCCGCAATGGCGACGACGTTCAAATTGTGAGTGGGTTGGACGCCGCCGAAAAGGTGATCGTTTCCGGCGGCTATGGACTGCCGGACAAGACGCAAATCAAACTGCAGGAAGCGACACCCTCGAATGATGGCGGCGACGACAAGGCAGATAGCAGGGGTGGCTCGGCGAAGCCGGAAACTCCAGGTAAGGAGTGAACCCGATGCCGCCGGATTCGCACGCGAGCCGTGCCGCGGACCAGTCGTTGGAAAACAACGAAAACAAGCTCCCCTGGTTCCAGCGGATGTCGCGTCCGATTTTTTTCTTGACGATCAGCTTAGCGCTGGTTGGGGCTTATCTGGCATTTTCCATTCCCGTCTCGGTTTTCCCGAGTACGGATTTCCCGCGCATCGTGATTGGCGTAGACAACGGTGTAATGCCGATCGACCAGATGCTGGTCACCATCACGCGCCCACTCGAAGAAGCCGTGAACAGCGTACCCGGCTTGCAGAAAGTGAAATCGATCACCAGCCGCGGCTCAGCCGAAGTGGATTTGTTCTTCGATTGGAACGTCAACATGATCCAGACGCTCCAGTTCGTTGACGCGGTGGTGGCGAGAGTGGAAAGCGAACTTCCCTCGACCGCAAAGGTCGAAACGCATCGCCTGACTTTCGCGACATTCCCGATCATCGGATATAGCTTGACGTCCGAAACGGTGCCGCAAGCGAAGCTCTGGGAAATCGCCACCTACGACGTCAAGCCGCGTTTGAACCGGTTGGATGGCGTGGCCACCGTTCTAGTGCAAGGCGGCCGCGTCCCGGAGTTTCAGGTTACGCCGGAACCCACGCAATTGTTATCGTCCGGCGTAACTGTGACGGATTTGCTGGAGGCGATCCGTCGCACCAATCTCATTGAATCGCCCGGATTGATCGAGCACGAACACCACCTCGTTCTGGGATTAGTGAGCGGCCAGGTGCATTCGCCAGAGGATATCGGCCAAGTTGTCGTGAAAACGACGACAGCGGGCGTCCCCGTACGTGTGGGAGATGTCGCGAAAGTCGGCTCCTCGGTCCAGCCCGTCTACACGATCGTGACAGCGAACGGAAAGCCCGCTGTGCTGGTCAGTGTGAACCGGCAGCCCTACAGCAACACGGTGGCAGTGGCTGACGAAGTGCACGCGCAGATTACCGAGCTAAGCGCATCGCTCCCGCCGGGAATCGAACTGAAGCCCTTCTACGACCAATCGACGATTGTGCACGATTCCATCGCCAGCGTGCGGGATGCGGTGCTTTTGGGATTGCTGTTGTCGTCCGCAATTCTGGTGCTGTTCTTGCGGGACTGGGGAACGTCGATCGTTGCGGCCCTGGTGATTCCCGCCACCCTGTTACTCACGTTCATCGTGCTGTGGTTTACGGGGCAGAGCTTTAATCTAATGACGCTCGGCGGGCTCGCGGCGGCGGTTGGGTTGGTGATTGACGACGCCATCGTTGTGCTGGAGAACATCGTCCTGCATCGTGACGCGGGAGAGGGGCGCTTGCAGGCGATCCAGAGCGCGCTGCGCGAGATGACCGTACCGCTGATCGGTTCGACCGTGACGCCCATCGTCGTCTTTCTTCCGCTCATTGCCATCACGGGAGTGACTGGTTCGTTCTTTCGGGCGCTTGCCGTGACCATGACCGTGTCGCTGTTCAGTTCACTACTGCTTGCACTCACCTGGACCCCGACGCTCAGCCAGTATTTCGTAATGCGCAGAGACAAGTCCGCCGCGAAGGCCGAGAGCGATTCGGATGAGCGTACCAAACCAGACGCAGCCGCCATCCATGCCGCCGAGGAGAAACATCTCTCGGGATTCTTCGGACGAATCGTGGAGTTTTACAGCCACATTTTGAAGGGCGTGTTGCACCGACCGTGGATTTTGCTGGCGAGCTCGGTCGTGATTATGGCCCTGTCCTATGGCTGCTACCGATTTCTCGGCACCGATCTTTTGCCGGCCATGGACGAAGGTGGATTTATTCTGGACTACTACACGCCCGCAGGCAGCTCATTGACGGAGTCGGACCGAATCTTGCGTCACATTGAAGAGATCCTTCGCTCTGTTCCCGAAGTGGAGAACACCTCCCGGCGAACCGGGCTGCAGCTTGGCTTGGCCGCCGTGACCGAGGCGAATCGCGGCGACTTCACCGTAAGACTCAAACGCAAACGGAGTCGCGACATCGACGAGATCATCGAAGATGTCCGCGGCCAGGTGGAACAAAGCGAACCTTCCGCGAAAGCGGAATTCGTGCAAGTCCTGCAGGACATGATTGGCGACCTGTCCAATGAGCCAGAGCCAATTGTGATCAAGATGTTTTGCCAGGACCCTAAAATATTGATGCAGAACGCGCCGCGGGTCGCGGAAGCCATTCAGAAGGTGCCTGGCGTCGTGGACGTGCTGGATGGTATCGAGAATACGATCAGCGGGCCAGCAGTAACGTTTCAGGTGAATCCCACGGTGGCGGCGCGAGCTGGATTCACGCCTGAAGAAGTGAGCGTGGACGCTGCCGCGATTCTGGAAGGCGCGCCGGCGGCGACTCCTATGGTGCTGAACGACCGCGTCTATCCGATACGCGTGCGGTTTCCGGATGCGAATCGTTCTTCATTGGACCGCATGAGCAATACACTGCTGACCAGCGCATCGGGGAAGTCCGCGACGCTAGGTTCCCTGGCGGCCATGGCGTCCGAACCGGGACAGACGGAGATCACGCGCGAGAATTTGCAGCGATTGGTCCAGGTGACGGGGCGCCTGGAAGGGGTCGATTTGGGAAAGGGAATCGCCGGGGTTCAAAAGGCCGTCAGTGACTTGCATTTGCCTTCAGCGATCCGCATCGAGTACGGCGGCACGTACCAGGAACAGCAGAGTTCGTTTCGCGATCTCTCGATGGTGCTGATTATGGCGCTGCTGCTGCTTTTTATCGTGTTGCTGTTCGAGTTCCGGACATTTTCAGCGCCGCTAGCGATTCTGGCCTCCGCCTTGCTCTCGACATTCGGGACTTTCTTCGCACTGCTGATCACGCGGACCACGTTCAACGTCGCGTCCTTTATGGGCATGATCATGGTAGTCGGAATCGTGGCGAAGAACGGCATCTTGTTGCTCGACGCAGAGAACCGTTTTCGCGCGTTGGGCGCTCCACTGGAGGAGGCACTGGTGCAAGCGGGACGCCGAAGGTTGCGGCCCATCGCCATGACCGCGCTCGCTACGGTCGCCGGAATGCTGCCACTGGCGTTTGGCCTGGGGGCTGGTTCGGAGATGCTAAAGCCGCTGGCCATCGGCGTCATTGGCGGTCTTCTGAGTTCCATGGTTTTATCGCTGATCTTCACGCCGGCAATTCAGTTTTTCCTGCAATCGAGAAAGACCGCGATCCCGTAGAAGAAATCCTTTAGTAACACTCGATTCACACGACGTTCATAAGCGCTGCCCTAGAATCCGCTGGGGAAATGTCCATGAATGTTTTGGTCGTAGAAGATGACAAGGAAATGGCCGAGCTGTTGGTGCGTGGTCTGCGCGAAGAAGCTCACGAAGTGAATCTGGCGCGCGACGGCAGGGCTGCTCTGGCGCTGTCCAATAACGGGTCTTTCGACGTCATCCTGCTCGATATCATGTTACCGGGAATGGATGGGCTGGAAGTCGCGAAGCACCTGCGCCTGCGCCGGGAACAAGTGCCGGTGCTCATGCTCACGGCGCGCGACGCACTTTCCGACATCGTCAAAGGTCTCGATGCCGGAGCGGACGATTACATGACCAAGCCGTTTTCTTTCGAGGAGCTACTGGCCCGTGTGCGGGCTCTAGGGCGGCGGCGCGCGGAAAGGCCGCGAAACGTGCTGGAAGTGGAAGATGTGGTCTTGGACACCACCACGTACCGCACCTTCCGGGGCGGTCGGGAAATTCACCTATCGCTGACGGAATTCCGGCTTCTGGAGTTGCTCATCCGGAACCGCGGTGTCGTGGTGTCACGCCACGCGATACTCGAGACGCTCTGGGGCAGCCGACGCGACATCGGAGAGAACACCATCGACGCGTTTATCCGCCTATTAAGAAGAAAATTGGACGACGGAACGCAAACGAAGCTGATTCAAACACATCGCGGGTTTGGATATTCCGTGGGAGTTTTGAACTGACCTCCCGTCTCCCAATCCGGGCACGCCTCACCGCGTTGTACTGCGTTGTTTTGGCTGTATCGTTCGCCGCTTTTTTCTGGATCAGCGATATCGGCTTCCGGCGCAGCATCGAAGTCACGGTCAACGACGCCTCGCGGACCAATCTTGAGACCATACAGCGGCTGCTGGCGCACCGCGCGGAGCTGGGAGACGAAAAGATTCAGACCCAACTTCGGGACCTTTCCGAAGTGTGGGCGAACGGCGCCCTCTTCGAGGTCGCTGACGCGAACGGAAACTGGATCTTTCGCCCAGCGCGGTTCACGCTCGCCTACCCTTCTCTGCCGCCGGCGCAGAGCCGCAATATCTCGTTCTTTACCACCAATCTCGATTCCCTCCAGTATCGGATCGCGCTCCAGCAAGTTCAGGTGGCCGGCAAGTCCTACGAAATCCACGCCGCGGTTCCCACCGAGCCGTTCGATCAGGCCTTGGATCATTTCCGGCTGATCGAAAAGGAAGCCTTGCCTTTGTTGGTTTTACTGGCCTCGCTACTCGGCTACTGGTTGAGTGGCTCCTCGCTGGCGCCCGTTAAGCGCATCATTGAGACCGCGCAATCCATTGGCGGGCGAAACCTTTCGCGCCGCCTGGAAGTCCCCAAGGCCCGCGATGAATTGCGGCACCTAACAGAAACCCTCAACGCCATGCTCGCGCGCATCGAGAGTTCAGTGAACCGCGTCACCCAGTTCACGGCAGACGCGTCCCACGATCTGCGCACGCCGGTGGCCGTAATCCGGGCCACCGCGGAGATCACACTGAGAAGGCGACGAACCGACGGTGAGTACCGCAACGCTCTGTCCAAGATTTTGGAAACCTCTGTGGAGACCTCTGAGCTACTGGAGAATCTCCTGACGCTGGCGAGAGCCGACGCCAGTGCAGTTGCCATGAGCATGCAGGTGGTCGATCTCGGGAAGTACGTCTGCAAGGCGAGAGATCGCGCCGCCGTTCTGTCCGCCGACAAGCCACTCCACGTTACGGTTCGGACGCCGGCAGAGCCGGTACGGGTCAAAGCGGATGCCATCGCGATCGACCGGCTTCTCCTAATTTTGGTCGACAACGCCGTGAAGTACACCCCGCCGGGTGGCTATTGCGAGATCGAACTATCGCGGGACCACGCGCGAGCCGTGATTACCGTCCGCGATACCGGCATCGGAATTTCCGAAACGGATCTTCCGTCGATTTTTGAGCGCTTTGTGCGCGCAGACCGCACGCGTTCCCGCGAAACCCCCGGGACAGGTTTGGGATTAGCTATAGCCCGCTGGATCACAGAAGTGCACGGCGGCACCATTGCCGTGGAAAGCAAGGTAGGGGAGGGGTCTGTCTTCCGCGTGCGTCTTCCCGTTTTGCAGGAATCGCACAACACTAATGATGTGAACGAGATGCAAGCGGAAGTTCCTCGAATCTGAAAGTTTTTCACCCTTATTTTAACCATTCCTTCGTCTTCATTCATCGTCCGTTCGCAGTGTCCGCGCTAAATACGCACCAACGATTAAATTCTTTACGAGCGGCATTTTCCCGTCGACGTGCGATTTCAAAACAGTTCTCTCAGAAGCGGAGGGCTCATTCATGATCTTAAGAAGCACAAAGAGCAAGATTCTCGGGGTTGTTTTCGCCGTGATCTTGAACGCCATCGTCGTTACCGCGACCTTCGCCCAAGGTGGCAAGGGACTAGTTAGTGGTCGAGTCACAGACAGCTCGGATTCCATTCTTCAAGCCGCACAAATTGTGTTGCAACCGAAGAGTGTTAGCGCAGTATCCGACGCTCAAGGCCAATTTTTCGTCAACGATCTTGATCCCGGGGACTACACCGTCACCGTCACGTACCTCGGCTTCGCGCCTTTCACCAAGACCGTAACCGTTGTTGGTGGTCAGGCGGTCAATGTCGACGCCAAGTTGGCACCGTCCTCGCAGAGCGAGCAGGTTCTCGTCACTGCGGACCGCGCCGCCGGTGAAGCGGAGGAAATCAATCGTCAGCGCACGGCAGACAATGTCGTGCAGGTGCTCACCTCCGATGTGATCCGCAGCTTACCTAACGCGAATATGGCCGATGCCCTAGGCCGCTTGCCGAGCGTCACCTTGGAGCGCGACGAAGGCGAAGGTAAGTACGTGCAAGTTCGCGGCACAGAGCCGCGCCTTACCAACCTCACCATCAACGGCATCAACGTTCCTTCACCCGAAAATAACGCGCGCCAGATCAAGCTCGATGCCATCCCCGCAGACATCGTCGAGTCCGTCGAAATCAACAAGACCCTGCAAGCGAATATGGATGCCGACGGCATCGGCGGTTCCGTGAACCTGGTCACCAAAACCGCTGGGGAGCGGCCAACGATCGCCCTGAGTGGGATGGGTGGCTATACCCCGATCGTGAATGGACGAGGCCTCGTCGAGACCACCGGCACCATCGGTCAGCGTTTCGGCGAAAAGAAGCGCCTCGGCGCCCTAATCGGTTTCTCGTATGACTGGAACGGCCGCGGAATCGATGACATCGAACCCGTTCCAGACGTCGCCACCAGTCTCCCCGGAAATCCCCGCTGGTTCGATAGCATCGACCAGCGCGAGTATCGGTACTATCGCAGCCGTTGGGGCCTGGCGGGCAGCACCGACTATAAACTCGGCGAAGGTTCCAACGTCTACTTTCGAGGGTTCTATTCCGACTTCAAAAACTTCGGCGACCGCTGGGTCTACACGCTGAAGGACAACTCGGAACTCGTAAATCCAGGATTTACTCTGCTCAACGATCCCAATGGAGTAGGCAGTGGGAGCCCAACCTACAACCCGCCGACATTCAACACTTCGATTCGGCTTCCAGACTACGCGATTGCCAGCTTCGTACTGGGTGGCAAGCACGTTCGCACTAGTACGTGGTATGCCTGGGACGTTTCGGTTTCTCGCTCACGCCAACTGGGAGAAAACGACCCCCAGGCGACCTTCGGTACCAACCTCGCCACCAGGAATTGTCAGTATGACCCTGCGGCCAACCCATCGGTCTTCCGCCCACAGTGGTCGCAACCTTGCTACACAGAAGCCCACAATCCTTCGAATTTTTCCTTAACCGACATTAACGGAGCCGCCGTAGGCCTGACTGCGCAGCTAAATCTGCAAGTCACCGGCGCAATGGCCAAGAGCTATCACTTGGGAGGGCGTCTGGCCACCTTCGAATTCGGAGGCAGGTTCCGCAACGCGCACAAATTTGATAACTCGTTTACGCCCGATTACCCGGTACCCTCGGGTACTATCCTTCTCCCGATGAACCAGTTTCCGAGCGTCCTATCCAACAGCAGCTACTACGGCGGGTCGTATCCCTTAGGGCCCAACCCAAGCTATCGCGCCGTCTTGGCGGCTTTTAACGCCCTTATGCCCGGCGCCCTTTCGACCGCCAACCATCCTCCTACGGGCAACAACTACGACCTGATCGAAAAGGTTTCGGCCGGCTATCTGATGAACACGATCGACTTCAACAGCCGTATCCGCTTCATAGCGGGTGTGCGGTTCGAAGGGACCAATCTCGATACTTCGGGTCCCACTTTCGACTCGAACGGGAACTTCATCGGCGACACCACGTCCAACGGTTCGTATGTCAAGGTGCTGCCGAGCGCCTCCGTCCGTTTCGGTATTACGAACGATACGGATGTGCGCGTGATTTACGGCCGCGGCCTCTCGCGCCCCAATCCCTCGGACATCGCTCAAGCGGTGACCTTCGCCTTAGGGCCGCCCAACACCGCGACGCTGGGCAATCCTAATCTGAAAGCCGAAACCGCCCAGAATTTTGACGTTCTGTTGGAGCATTACCTCAATCCGTTCGGCGAGATACAGATCGGCTATTTTTATAAGAACCTGACCGACCCCATCGTCGATCAAGAGTTCAACAAAACCTTTCAGCCCACATCTTCGGCACCTTTGGGTCTCTACAGAGTCTCACAACCCATAAACGCGGGGAGTGGCTGGGTAAGCGGCTTTGAAGCGGCTTATCTCGAACACTTTTCGTTTATGCCCGGCATTCTGAAAGGCCTGGGCTTCTCGGCCAACTATGGCTACACCGCGTCGCAAGCGAGCGGTTTGCCGGGGCGCTCGGATAAACCGAGACTGGTACGTTCTGCGCCGAACACCTGGAACATCAGTCCGACCTACGATCGTGGTCGCGTCTCCATCCGCGTCGGCTTGTCCTACAACCAAGCCAATATTTTCCAGTACCAATATCACGACGGCACGCCCACACTCGACGGCAGTCCTTCGACCCCAACCCCGGGCGGCATCAACGGGCCCAATAGCGACGTTTATCTCTATTCTCACCTTGAAATCGATGCGCAGGGCAGCATTCGCTTGGCGCACGGCCTGACGTTTGTAGCTTACGGCCTCAATCTCAACAACGAAGTTTTCGGCTTTTACCAGGGCAGCCCCCAATTCATGATCCAGCGCGAATACTATAAGCCCACGTATGCGGCAGGCTTCCGCTGGTCGCCGGTACGCGAAAAATAAGCGCGAATTGAGTTCGGGTCGCCGAAACTCAGCGACCCGCCCCGGCCGGAGCGCGACCACCCCTGTTATCACCGCTCCGGCCGTTTCTTCCTGACGGCTTGTGTTAAGGCGTTCTAAAGCTAACTAGGGAGGCTCAATTGGTGAGTTTTACTCGTATTCCGGAAGGAGCGAGTTGGGTCCAAAGCGTGATGAAGAAAATGAGGAAAGTTCCGACCACAATTCTTTTTCTCTGCTTGGTTCTGCTCGGTGGCTTACGGCGCGGCGGTGCAAATTCGCCGCTCCCTTCCGCGCAAAACGACCAATCAGCGATTCTGGTCGGCGCGGGCGACATCGCCGACTGCAGAGACCTGGCGGGCGCCGAGGCCACCGCCAAGTTACTCGAGAAAGTCCCTGGCACCGTCATGGCCGTGGGAGACCTCGCTTATCCCGACGGCACAAAGGAGAACTTCGAGTGCTATGACCGTACCTGGGGGCGCGTAAAATCGCGCACCCGGCCATCGCCCGGCAATCACGAATTCCACAGCCAAGGCGCAACCTACTACTTCTCTTACTTTGGGGAAGCGGCCGGAGATCCCAAGGCCGGCTACTACGGCTACGAACTCGGCTCTTGGCACATCATCGTCCTCAACAGTGAGTGCGTTGACATCGGCGGCTGCAACGCTGGCTCCGCCCAAGAAAAGTGGCTCCGCGCCGACCTCGCCGCGCACCCCGTGGCTTGTACGTTAGCCTATTTTCACAAGCCTCTGTTCAGTTCGGGTGGTGCGCACGGCGACGATCCGGAAATCGTGCCGATCTGGCAAGCTTTGTACGACGCGAATGCCGACGTGGTCGTGGGCGGGCACGATCACGACTACGAGCGATTTGCGCCACAGACTCCTCTGGCGAAGCCGGATGCCGCGCGCGGGATTCGCGAATTTGTTGTGGGCACCGGTGGAAAGAGTCACCGTCCCTTTGCCCTGCCTCACGCGAACAGCGAAGTCCGCAATACCGACACTTTCGGCGTGTTGAAACTGACCCTGCGGCCTGGAGCCTACGATTGGCAATTCATTCCCGAAGCGGGCAAAACCTTCACGGATTCCGGCACCGGGAGCTGTCATTGATGTTCTCGTCCCTGTAGCCGCCGTCTCCGGGACGGCGGGGTTTAGATCACCATGGGCGATCGCATCACGACGTACGCGGTTGACCGTTTCAGTTAAGCGTTCACCGATTCAATGCGATGGAGGAAAAAGAAAAATGCAACGCGGAAAAATCATCTTGGCGGCACTGCTTACTTTCGCAACTGTAGCCGCGAACTCCACGGGGTACCATGTATTCAAAAAGGTTGCGCTGCCCGGCGCCGGCGGCTGGGACTACCTGACCGTGGACGAGTCGGCGCGCCGGTTGTACGTTTCTCACGCGACGCAAGTCGTCGTCCTCGATGCCGACTCGCTCGAGATCGTCGGCAAGGTACCCGATTTGTCCGGCGTGCATGGAATTGCCGTTGCCCCGGAATTTGGCCGCGGGTTCATTACCGCAGGACAAATGGATCGAGTGATCGTCTTCGATCTCAAGTCCCTCTCAAAAATCGGCGAAGTGAAAGTAGGAAAAAAACCTGACGCCATCGTCTATGACCCCGCTACGAAGCGCGTTTTTGCGATGAACGGCGACAGCGGAAGCTCGACTGTTATCGAGGCCAAGGACAACAGTATCGCCGGCACGGTGGAGCTAAAGGGCGAGCCAGAATTTACGGTCGCGGACGGGAAGGGCAACGTCTACGTAAATCTCGAAGACGAGAGTCAGTTGCTGCGCATCGATGCAAACACGTTGTCCGTGAAGGATCGCTGGCAGGTCGCTCCGTGCAAAGCCCCCTCTAGTTTGGCGCTGGACGCCCAGAATCGTCGGCTCTTTCTCGGTTGCCGCAGCAAGGTAATGGCGGTCCTCGATGCTGATAACGGCAAAGTGATCGCCACCTATCCCATCGGCGACCATGTGGACGCGTCGGCCTTCGATTCAGCCGCAAAAGTCGTCTTCAATTCCACCGGCGACGGAAACGTTTTCGCTTTCCATCAGGACTCCGCCGACAAATACACCGCTTTGGATGTGATCCCGACCGTGCAGGGCTCGAAGACCATGGCCCTGGATCCTAAGACCCAACGTCTGTTCGTTCCCGCTCGCGAAAACGACGCGATCTCACTGTGGGTCCTGCAGCGCTGACCTCTGTCGGTTGTGAAAGGCAGCCGCGACCAAGTAGCATCCTAAGGGCTACCCGTGTTTCCACACTGCGGACTTCCCTGGGAGGCACCGACTCATTGAGCGGCATTGTCGGAATGTTCCGCCAAGACGGCGCGCCGGTCGATCCGCGGCTCCTGCAAGCGCTTACCGATTACATGTCGTACCGCGGGCCTGACGCGAACGGAATCTGGCACCGCGGCGAAGTTGGCCTCGGGCACACGCTGCTGCAGACATCGTCGGAGCTAGCCCGAGAGCGGCAGCAGGCCAGCGTTGACGATCGGCTGTGGCTGACCGCTGACGCGCGACTCGATCAGCGAGCTGCGTTGATCCGAGAACTCAGGGGTTCGGGTGGCGAAGTGAGCGAATCCGCGCCCGATTCCGAATTGATCCTGAGAGGTTATGCGGCCTGGGGCGCGAACTGCGTTGACCATCTTCGCGGCGACTTCGCGTTCGCCATTTGGGATGCATCCAACGAGTTGCTGTTCTGCGCCCGCGATCACTTCGGCGTCAAACCGTTCTACTACGCGCAATTGAAGAATCTCTTTCTGTTCAGCAACACCCTCAATTGCGTAAGAGCCCATCCCGATGTTTCCGGCGAACTCAACGATTCCGCCATCGCCGACTTCTTGCTGTTCGGGCTGAACTATGACGACGCTACCACCACGTTTCGCGACGTTCAGCGCCTGCCTCCTGCTCACTGCATGACCGTGTTGCGCCGCAGCCTGGAGTTGAGGAAATACTGGGCGCCGCCTACGAACGGACGCATCCGCTACCGCCGCGACGCGGAATACGTCGAGCAGTTTCAGACTCTGCTGCAATCCGCCGTGAACGATCGTCTGCGCACAGATCGCGTGGGCATACTCCTGAGCGGCGGGCTGGATTCAACATCCCTCGCCGCAATCACAAAAGAAATCTCTGCGAACAACGGCGGCGTTCCCCACATCCACACGTATACGGCCCTCTACGAGTCTCTGATTCCCGACCGCGAAATAGACTACGCGAGCGACGCCGCAAAATTTCTAGGCGTTCCAAACCGCCGTATCCCCATGGACGACTTGCGTCCGTTTGTGTGGCCAGACGACCCCAGCTGCAGGCTGCCCGAGCCACTCGACAATCCATTCTTCAGCGCTCTATTCAATCAGTTCCGGGCGGTTGCGCAAGATTGCCGCGTGCTGTTTTCGGGCGAGGGCAACGATAACCTGATGTACTTCCAGATGTGGCCGTACCTGCAAGATCTACGAAGCAACCAGCAATGGTCGCGACTGTCGAGCGAAGCGCTCCGCTATCTGTGGATCCGGCCTTTCCCGTGGCGCGGAATTCGCGCGCGTTTGGCAAGCATGTTCGGCAGAACTTCCGGCTCCGATCCGTTTCCCCCCTGGATCGCGCCCGATTTCGCCCGCCGCCTGAATCTGAAGGATCGCTGGCGTGAATGCAGCGAGCTACGCATGCCCTCGCTGCCGCATCCAGTTCGCCCAAAAGCGCATGCATCGCTCGCGCTACCCCAGTGGACCAGCATGTTCGAAAACGAAAACCCCGGCGTGACCCGATATCCCGTCGAGGTGCGCTATCCTTTCCTCGATCTAAGACTCGTCGACTACTTACTCGCCCTTCCTCCATTCCCTTGGTTCCTCCAAAAGGGGCTCTTGCGCAAGGCCGTGACGGGCAAACTCCCCGAACACGTACGCATCAGACCAAAGACACCGTTTCAGGGCGATCCGCTACGGGCACATTTTCGGAGGAACCAGATAAACTGGGTCAATCAGACTCCTCTGCGCGAGGAGTTGGATAGCTATATCAATCGTTCAGCTCTTTTGAGGTTGCATGGTAATATGGCTTCCGAGCAGGTCATTCTCGGCACCCGGCCACACTGCCTCAACTTTTGGCTACAGTCGGTTCGGAGTTCTCAAAGTATCTCTCGTGCGGAGACCAGGTAATGGATAAACCGGTTAAGCCGGAACCCAAGAAGCCCTATTCGCCGCCCAAAGTGGCGGTTTACGGAACAGTGCGGGAGATTACCCTCCATGTAGGACACCGCGGGCAGAAAGATGGTCACCCAGTGGGCGGATTTAACAAGACCAACGCGTAGCGCGTGACCTCCCGCCGTGAAATCGTTTCGTTACTTACTTTTCGGGTCATCGCTCAGCTCCAATCTGCCCATTCCAGGTCTGCCCACCTCGAATTCGACAATCGCTCCGCCTGATATCCAACTTCACTTGGGAATTTCCTCAGAAGTCGAGTTTCATCCGGCGCCCGAACCCAAATCGGAAACACTGACATACGTCAGCTCCTACACCGATGTCTCCGGCGAGCCTGCGCTACGTGTCTGGGAGCCCCCTCGTCGAGACTACTTACATTTCGTCTACACGGACGGGACCGAATTCTGGCTCGATCGAAAGGGAAGCACGATCCAGGGCATGTGGCCAGAGCAATCATCGCTCGAGAACGCCACTTCATACCTTCTTGGACCCATCCTCGGATTCGTCCTGCGACTGCGGGGCGTGGTTTGCCTTCACGCCAGCGCGGTCGCGCTTGCGGATCGTTGCGTGGCATTTGTGGGCCCCGCAGGGGCCGGCAAATCAACCACTGCGGCGGCGTTCGCACGATCAGGCCGATCAGTCATTTCGGACGATATCGTCGGGCTCGTAGAGCGGGAAGGCCAGTTTTACGTTTTGCCCGCATACCCGCATCTTTGTCTCTGGCCCGAATCTGTCCAAATGCTGTACGGCTCCCCGGAGGCGCTTCCAAGGTTCATTCAGGACTGGGAAAAGAGGCGGCTGCCACTCGGTGAGGATGGCGCCCGCTTCGAAGATCGCACTCTTCTGCTCGAGGCCGTCTATCTTCTTAGTACGCGTCGCGCGCAAGCGGCTCCTCTGATCGATGCCATTCCCAGTGCGGAAGCTCTTCTCGCTCTAGTGGCCAATACCTATGCGACGAACCTCATCGACCGAGACATGCGGGCGAAAGAATTCGCCGTCCTCGGCCGCTTGGTTTCCAGCATCCCCGTGCGCGCTGTTCACCCTAGCGACGACCCTCGTAGACTGGACGACCTGTGCGCAGCAATCCGCGATGACTTCGAAGCCCGAGACGCCTGAGCACTGTATCATTTTGGAATTGTACCTTCGACCCATTACCCATCCGGCACACCGGCTCCCATAGTTCCCCAACAAATCCTCCCATCTTGGAACAGTGTGCTAGCATCCCTTTTGCACGCGTAGTCCTCGCACCGGTAACTCAATGGTTGTTGTTGACGGGTAGACTTCTATGCTGCGCTCGGGAACCCAACCCTCGGGCCTTGGCGCAGGGTGAGACCAGCCCTTGTCTTCCGATCAACTCGCTCCGTGGGCCTGCCGCGCTCGAGCATCCTGGAGGTTATACCCATGACGACTCAATCTCGAAACGCCCGAATCGCGTTCTTTTCAGGTTTGGCTGCCGTTTTTTCCGCCGTCATTCTTCTGGCTTCTTTTCCCGGTGCTAATCATTGGTTTAGAACATCTTTAGCCCGGTCAAGTGGCGGCAAGACCGTTAATCCTGCGGGCGGCGGTGCCGGTCATCGGGCGACTGACTCCAACGCGCCGCTTCGCTTTGAGGAAAATCAGGGTCAGACGGCACACGAGGTCCGCTTTGTTTCTCACGGCGCCGGATACGAGCTCTTCTTAACCCCGCAGGAAGCCGTGTTGGCCCTGCACCCTGCGCGCCGCTTGGATCTTTCCCCCACGCATCGAACGGCCTACTTTAAAGCGCTTCGCGAAGCCCGGAGGGCCGAAAAGACTGCGGTGCTTCGGATGCGGCTCGCCAATGCCAACCAGGCGACCAAGGTCGCCGGAATCGATCCATTGCCAGGCAGAGTGGACTACTTCCTCGGCAAAGACCCTTCAAACTGGCGCACCAATATCCCTTCCTACGCTCGCGTGAAATATACGGATGTTTATCCCGGTGTGGACCTTGTGTTTTATGGCAATCAGCGGCGGCTGGAGTATGACTTCATCGTCGCGCCGGGAGCCGACCCGAAAGCGATCGCGCTGAATGTGGAGGGAGCGCGGAAACTGCGAGTGAACTCGCGCGGCGATTTGTTGGTTGGTGTTTCCGGCGGGGAGGTGCAACTCCAAAAGCCCGTGGTATACCAGCAGATCCGTGGCGAACGCCGTGAAATTGCGGGAAGCTATGCCATTACCGGCGATCACCAAGTGACTTTCGCGGTCGCGAAGTACGATTCCAGCGAGCCTCTCGTCGTCGATCCCGTGCTGGTCTATTCAACATACCTGGGAGGAGAAAGCGACGACAGTGCTTTGGCGATAGCGCTGGATTCGCTTGGTGATGCCGTGGTCACAGGTTCCACGTCCTCGCTGCAATTTCCCACGACCTCTGGTGCCTTCACGCCAAGCCCGCTCGCGAGCAACGCGGGCGTGGTTTTCGTGACCAAGATGAATCCCACTGGAACCAATCTACTCTATTCTTCCTATGTCGGCGGTTCAGGCTTCGACGCCGGTCTCGGCGTTGCCATCGACGGTTCCGGCAACATTTATGTAACCGGACAAACTTCTTCGACCGATTTCCCCACAACTACAAATGCTTTAAAGCCGGGACCCAATGCCGGAAATGCCAACGGCACCAGCTTTGTCTTCAAAATTAACCCCTCGCTCTCCGGAGCAGCCTCCCTCCTCTATTCGTCCTATCTCGGGGGGACACAGAGTGGCGTAACCGAATTCGGAAATGGCATCGCCACCGACGCTAATGGCCTAGTCTACGTCGTTGGCGTCACGGCGTCTCAACCCGGTACCGCCCTGGCGAACTTTCCGGTTACGGCGTCTACCGCGTTTCAAGCCGCGGCCCCTTCCGGAATCGCGTCCGGAACCGGATTCCTCACCAAGCTCGATACCACCCAGTCAGGGGCGGCGTCTTTGATCTATTCCACGTACCTAGGCGGCAACGGGGTTAACAATGCCGGGCCTGGTTTCGGCGACGCGGTCTTTGGAGTCGCCGAGGACTCGGTGGGCAACACCTACGTCGCAGGCACCACCGGTTCCACGAATTTTCCGACGAGTTCGACCGCATTTCAGCAAGCCTTGCCAGCTGGCAATGCAGGAGGCGCAGCGTTCGTCTCGCGCTTCGACACCACCAAAACCGGCGCGGCATCCTTACTCTATTCGTCGTACCTTGCAGGCGAGGCCGCCGATTTTGGCGACGCCATCGCTCTGGGACCCTCAAACGTTGCGTACGTCACGGGCTCGACCAGCTCGCTCCTCTTCCCCGCCACGTCTGGCGCGTTTCAGTCGAAAGGCAACAGCGCGGGAATCGCGTTCATCAGTTTGATTGACACCAGCCTGACCGGGAGCGCTTCGCTGAAATACTCGACGTTTCTTGGCGGATCCGGAATAAGTTCGGGCTTCGCGATCGCTTCAGATACTACCGGGAATGCCTACGTCGCCGGATCAACTCAGGGTAACGATTTTCCGGTGACGAAAGGCGCGCTTCAACTCGCTCCAGCCCCCGGCTCGACTGGAGAAGGCTTTGTCACCAAATTGGACCCTGCGGGAACAGGCACGGCCGACTTGGTCTATTCGACCTACTTCGGCGGAAGCGGAGACCCCTCTACCACTGACGAAGTTCACGGCATTGCGGTCAACCCGCTCACGAATAATGGCTATATCGCCGGCGTGACGGGCTCTTCCGCAACCACATTTCCAGTGTTTCCGAATCCCGGCGCCTTCCAGATCGCGCTAAACGGCACCTCCGACGCATTCATCGCGCAGCTGACATTCCAGCCCGCGTTGACGGTTTCTCCTCTTACCCTTACGTTCGGACCGCAGCTAGTTGGCACACCTACCGCCGCGCAAATGGTGACGCTGACGAACAACAACATCACTGCAGTCGCGTTCACAAGCGTAGCCGTCTCCGGCGGCTCACCCGTAGCGGCCAACACGGATTTCACCTCGCCGACGAACACCTGCGGAACCAGCATCGCCGCGGGCGCCTCCTGCACCATCAGCGTCGTCTTTACGCCCTCGACTGCCACCGTGGAGACCGCCAACCTAATCATCACCGACGGGGACTCGACCAGTCCGCAGACCGTAGCTCTGACAGGAACCGGCACCAACAGCATTCTGACGGTCGCCCCCACCACCTTGGCCTTCGGCAATCAGCCCGTGGGCACCCCGACCGCCGCGAAAATGGTGACGCTGACCAATAGCACCAACGCCGCAATCGCGTTCACCAGCGCGGTCGTCTCGGGCGGTGTCCCGGCCGCGGCCAGCACCGACTTCACATCCACCAATACCTGCGGCACGAGCATCGCCGCCAATGGCTCTTGCACAGTCAGCGTCATTTTCAAGCCGTCCGTTGCAGCTGCCGAGACCGCAAACCTCGTCCTCACAGACGCGGCTTCAGGCAGTCCGCAAACCGTAACCCTGAGCGGCACTGGCACCAGCAGCACCGGCGGCACTTTGACGGTCGCTCCCACGAGCCTGGCCTTCGGCAATCAGCCCGTGGGCACCCCGACCGCCGCGAAAATGGTAACGCTGACTAACGGCACCAACGCCGCAATCGCGTTCACCAGCGCGGTCGTCTCGGGCGGCGTCCCGGCCGCGGCCAGCACGGACTTCACATCCACCAATACCTGCGGCACGAGCATCGCCGCCAGCGGCACCTGCACAGTCAGCGTCATTTTCAAGCCGTCCGTCGCAGCTTCCGAGACCGCAAACCTCGTCCTCACGGACGCGGCTTCGACCAGCCCTCAAACCGTCACCCTGAGCGGCACCGGCACAAGCACCACCACCCCAAATTTCAGCCTCGCCGCGTCACCGACCACCCTGAGCGTCCCTCAGGGCATGAGCGGCACCTTTAAGGTAACCGTGACGCCGACGGGCGGCTTCAACCAGGCCGTCGCCCTGGCTTGCACCGGCTTACCTGCCAATTCGACATGCACCATCGCACCCACGTCGGTGACGACGACCGATGGCGTGACTCCGGTCTCCGCCATGGTGACGCTTGCCACCACGAGTCCAGCGATCGTTTCACCTCCAACATCGATACCAGACACGCGCATGCTCCTGTGGCGGACCGTACCTTTGTTCTTGGCGTTTTCGCTGCTGCTCTTCTTGGCTCGCAGGCAGAGATTCGCGATCCGGCTGAGCATGTTCGCAGCAATGGCAGGCTTCCTGGCATTAGCAGGCTGCGGCGGCGGCCATACGCCAACGGGCGGCACCCCCAAAGGCACCAGCACGGTGACGGTAACCGGCACGTCCGGAACCCTCACGAGTTCAGCCACAGTCTCGCTGACCGTAAATTAGCCGCTCGCAAATCCAGCGGTCACATCGCGACCTTCTAACCCGTAGGGGCGCAGCACGCTGCGCCTCCGAGCCCAGCCCGATCACTCGAGCGACGGCAACGTGGCGAAGCGCCCGCTCACACTTGGACCGGGTCAGCACCTCCATCACGCGCGGCAAGATCGTGTACACTCATCGGCGTTTTCGTGTTCGCAAGGAGATTCCGATGAAGCCCGCAATCTCTGTCCTGCTTCTTGTGCTGTTCTGTCTTGCATCAGCAAGCCTGCTCGCTCAACAGCCACCCGAAATCCGCTACCACTCCGTCCCAGACTTCCTGAAGCTCCCGTCCGATCTCTACTTCGGCGAAGTCGCCGGCGTAGCAGTAAACTCCAAAGGACACATTTTCGTTTTCTCGCGCGGCAACACCACAGGTCCCGCCTACGCCGCGGCCGGCGCGCAACTCCTCGAGTTCGCACCCGACGGAAGTTTCATCCGCGAAATTGGCCACCATCTCTACGCCTGGTCTTACGCGCACTCCGTGAAGATCGACCGCCAGGACAACATCTGGGTCGCCGACAAGGGCTCCGACATGGTCATCAAGTTCACCCCTGACGGCCGCGTCGCCATGGTTTTTGGCCGCAAGCAGGAAGCATCCGACGAAGGCACCGGCCCGCTGAAACATGTGCAGCCGCCGCTGCCTCCAGTCGACGGCTTGTTCCGCCAGGTCACCGACATGGCCTGGGACGCTGCCGGCAACACCTACATCAGCGACGGCTACATCAACTCGCGCATCGCCAAAGTCGACAAAGACGGCAACTGGCTCATCTCCTGGGGCGAACCCGGCAGCGGCCCCGGTCAATTCAACGTCCCCCACAGCATCGCGCTCGACGCCGCCGGAAACATATACGTCGCCGACCGCGGCAACCGCCGCATCCAGGTCTTCGACACCGACGGAAAACCTCTGCGCGAGATCACCATCAACGTCCCCGCTCCCCCCGACGCGCGTCCTGCCATCGGCGACAAGCTCACGCAAGCCACCGGCACGATGTCGCCCGGCGCTCCGTGGACAGTTTGCATCACGCCAGGCCCAAACCAGGTGCTCTACACCTCCGACGCCTTCCCGGGCCGCATCTACAAGCTCAGCCTCGACGGAAAAATCCTCGGCATGTTCGGCAAAGCCGGCAAGCAACCAGGCCAATTCGGCTGGATTCACCAGATCGCATGCCCAACCGAAAACGACCTCTACGTCGCCGAAATCCTGAACTGGCGCGTGCAAAAGTTAGTCCTCGAGTCGCCGCGCTGACCCCGTTCCGTAGTTTCTCGACGAGTGCCGCACCCTCCGGTTCGAAGGGCGCGCGTTCTGAGGTCTCGTTCCTTAGGAGGTCGGGGCTTCCTTGTCCTGAGGTACGAAGGGAGCCCCGACGTAAGCCACATGCCATTAATGGGCTTTACCCCTGAAGCTCCGTTTCCAGATCTTGAGTCGGACATTTGCGCACGTTGATGAGTTTCAGAATCGTCGCCCTAGAGTTTTGTGGAATCTCCATTCGGAGCAGTCGGTCCGTTCGGAGTTGGGTCACGGCGAACCCATTCAGGATGGGAAAGATGTTGGGGATGCTCCTGGCGGAAAGGGGGCCGGTTCAGTATTTTCCGGAGCGGAGCCTTCCTGGATTTCGTCGGCGACGGAAAAGACGGCGGTGGGATCCTTGGTGTAGCGCCCATCGGAGTGCGATCCCGCCTCAGCTCAACGGCTGGCTTTTACCGCCTTTCCTCGTCTGGCACACATCCAATTCTTCAGTCTTATCCAAGAAAGGGAGACACCACAGACGAAGTCTCCGATTCTTCTGAACCTCTTCAACCGTGCGGCGCGCTTGAGCGAGCCCCGATTTGCCGGAAATCAGCAAACGCCGATATTCGTCATCCGTTATCCACGCCCAAGTTCCCCTGCTTCAGTCACTTAAGAGTGGCCAACATTTTGCAACCTCCATCGCATGAATACAGAGCATCTGAGGAGGTGCAACGATGAAACCGCTATCCATTCGGCAGTGGTATCACATTCTGCGAGCTCACCATCAGTGGACTATGTTCCAGGCGATTCGATATGCGCTCTGGCTGACGCGCTAGAAGCGGGTCCGAACTTCACTCTTTCGAAGTTCCGGTCGAATTTAGTCGAGTCGCCAACGTGACGGTTCATGATAGGCGGTGGAATTTTAGGAAGTGGTAGGACGCTCGCAAACCCAAAAAGAGCAAGGCAGCTTCCGCCTAGCGCGCGGTTCCGAAAGCCCAGTCGCGCAGCTCTAGTTCGTCTTCATTGAAAACGCCCCGTTCAAGAAATTTGGCGTCATTCTCTTTTGGGTCAAACTCCACCACATACCGCCTTCTAGTCCCTTCAGGCTCACGGCTATTGATTGTGCCGAGCAAAGCCCGCAGGCTGTTTCTAACGCGGACGCGATCTCCGGCTCTAAACTTGTCTTTCACTCCCGAGGCGGCGAACTGCATCAGAGAATAAGCAAAAGATTCACTCCGGAAGGCTGGCATGGTGACACCCACGTTCACGAGGCTGTGATTGGAGGTGTAGCAGCAGGCAGGCCAAGTTTGAAATACAGCATATTATGTAGATTCCCTGAGTACGCGGGCGTACACGAAAACCTCGGGCGGGTGGCCCGCATTTGCCCCGGAAAACAAACTCATCATCTCAACATGAGTGTCGATGGGGCGAGAAAGTCTTCTGCTCTTCACCATTACGGTAACGCTGAGGGTGCCCTACGTTCGGTTTTTGAACCTGGGTCTTGGGTTTGAATTTTTCTCTCACTCCGCAACCGATCTCGTTATGCATTGAGACAGCGAACGGCTGGTGCGAGGCTTCGTCCAGGGAACGAACGCCCCTCGCTGATCGAGACACGTTGACAAACTTCGCAGTACTGATCGTGCCTCTGTAGCGCAGCCCAAGCTCTCGCGAAATTCCCTTGCAATATGCGAAGAGTGTTATCGGCGTCTCGTCCTCGGTGCCCGGCGCTATGAATGGCGGCACGCCCATTATTCCAAATTGTTAAGGCGATCTGAGATTCCTTGAGCAATCTTTGGTAATCCGGGCAGAACACCTGTACTGACGACTCTGTGCCCATGGTTCCTCCTTGGATGATCGCCGCACGGGACCAAATCCCTGGGCGCGGGAGAAAGTGAGGGCTGTTGCCATCCTCCGTCAATCCTATTCGTTATCAACAGCACTATCCTGGCCGCAACATAACCGTATGATTCTGCGCTGGTTGCGTAAATCTAGAACCGCGATGAATAGGAACCAAAGGAGTAACGGTACGTCGATAATTCCTGGCAGCTCAGCTCAATGACCTGCGCCCTGCGCGCCTCGTGGAAACAAAAAGGGCGACCTGAAGGCCGCCCGTCCTGATAGGAAAGTCCTACTTACTTACTGACTGACGAAAGTGCTGGTGTCGTGCCGGTGTGCGCTCTTGCAGAGGCTACTTGGATCGCCGCAGAGGGCTCTGGAATGGTGAATATGTTGTCGCCGGTCTCAATTGTGCTGAGGAATCGCTGATCGCCAGCTTCCTGGAAGCCGGCCTGGGCGTTGTCGTCATGCCTGCTTTCCACCTTAGTTGGATGGAGTATTATGCTGACATGATTGTCAACGCTGCTGAGGATTAGGCCCGCAAATTTATCGTTAGAAATACGGTTCGTTCGGTATGTGCCTGCTGGGAGTGTCTTACCAGCGGCCACAAACTCGAAGGGTATCGTCACTACGACTTGGTCAAGATCCTGGGCTTTGGCCGTAGCACCTAACCCGGCGAAGCCGACCACCGCCATTAGAATTCGCAAATACTGCTTTTTCATCATTTCTCCTTTGAATGTTACAAACGTGTTGAACCACCTAAGAAACGGCCTCGGACGATTAGTACGCCGTGTGTTCGACGACTAAGAATGCCCGCACTGCTATATTTTTTGCCCTTCAGCTAACCGTGACTGCGTGTTCGGACAATTCACTTTGAGAGATTATTCTGTAGAACTCTTCCCGCCGCTGCAGTGCTGTGAGCAGGGCCAGTGCTTTGCCGTAGGCCGCTATCGCTCCCGTCAAACTGTAGAACGTTGGCGAGTTTTTGGGTGTTTGGCGTCTTGCTATTTGGGCGTCCGCTGACAGTTCGAGCACTCGTTCAATGGCTCGATCTGCATGACCCGGGCTAGGTTTCCTCATGGACCGTACCTCCTTTCTCTGAGCGTCGCCGTTAATGACTGCCGCATCGAGCTGTTTATTCCGCAAAGCACGCTTAGCAAAAGTCATTCTCAAAATGTGTACATATGATGAGACGCGCCATTCAGACCCAAGTAACGGAATCAGACGTAAACAATGTGTCTTGCATTCGTCGTAGATCTGGGGATGAAAGTTACAACGGAGAGCGGACTGTTTTGACGGCGCACTGCGCGCACCAAGACCTTCTACGTCTGCGAAGCCATTCTCGAACACTTGGGGGATCTCGAGGACAGGTATCTGGCGGGAAGCGCTTAGAACGGATCCGCAGCGGTGAACAGCAGACCATCCCGTTGAAGGCGCCCTGAAACGTCATGGCCTACAGCGTTGAGTTATCTTGTCGAACCTCGACAGTCCAGCGCGCGTTAGATGCCGGCGTACCAGGCGTAGCCGGCTTCTCGAGCCGCAGAGCCGAGGCCTTTGCCAAATCCTTTCAAACTGTCTGTGACCGTCAGGCGATTGATGAACTTGATGTTCTTGTAGCCCACTTGCCGGGGGAGCCGCATGCGAAGCGGGCCACCGTGAACCACTGGAAGCTCATTGCCGTTGATGCCGTAGCAGAGAAAAGTCTGAGGATGCAGTGCATCGGCCATATCGATGCTGTCCCAGGTATCGGGCTCCATTGAAGTGTACACAACGTATTTAGACTGCGGGTGAACCCCCGCAAGTTTTAACACGTGCGAGAGAGGAACGCCGATCCACTCGGCTATGTATGACCAACCCTCTTCGCACGCGAGTTCGGTGATGTGGCTGCGAGACGGATAGCTCTTCAGGTCAGCAATGGAGAACGATGCAGGTTCAGCGACCAAGCCATCGACGGAGAGCCGCCAGTCCGCAAAACGTCCGGCCTGAAGGCGCTTAAACTCTTCCGTGAGGGGCGCGAGTTCGTTCGGGAATGGGCGCGGAGAAATCCGGCTGCGCGGGAATTCGCGCGCCAAGGAATGCCGCGTCAGCAGCCGCTGTGACGCGTAGGTTAGCGTTTCACCCAGGCCGTAGATTCCGCCGTGATCGGGCGGAACCAAGCCATACTTCTGTGCAAGGCGCGCGGCCACCGCCAAGCCCGATGCTCCCGCCGTTGCTGCGAGTCCGGATACGAGGAGTTGTCGGCGTGAAAGTTTGATCATGCGTGCTCCTTGCGTGTAGCGGTGCGGCCGGTAATCATCGCTCCTGTGCGGTTCCAGAAACCCGCAAGGCAAACCATCGCGACGTGGACAAACAGGAACAGCACAAGAGCCAGAGAGACAAATAAGTGAATTGTGCGAGCGGACTGGCGGCCACCGAGCAGAGTAACGGACCAGGGAAAAGCGGAGGCAAAGGCGAGGGACATCGCCAAGCCACTCCAGATGACCAAGGGGAACAGAATGACGATCACGAAGAGGTACGTGAGGCGCTGGAGCACGTTGTAGGAAGACGCCTCTGCCTCACTCGGCCGCTCAAAGCGCAGGGGTTTTGTGAAGGAGGTCAAGAGCGCGCGCCACGAAAAGTCGGCGTTGCTGGGAAGCAAGTTTTTCCGGAAATGCCCTGTGAGCAGACCGGAGACCACATACAGCAAACCTGTAAGTACTGCGATCCAGGCAGCTTCAAAATGCAGCGCGCGGCTCCAGCCGTTCTGGTCGGGCAGCACGTAGCCGTAAGCGGTCGGGACGGTTGCTCTTGAGGAAGGAATCGGCAGTTGGAACAACGGAGCCGTCAAGACCGTGCCGGTTTCGCCCCAGTAGAAGCGGGGGTGAGAGATCACAATCTCAATGCCGGTGAGGAGCAGGGCAAAAAAACAGATAGTGGTGATCCAGTGCGTGACGCGGACGAGGGCAGAGTGCCTCGGTGCAAGCTTTGTGACTGGGGCCGTTGAAACAGTCCTCGGAATGCCAGTTTCCGCCGGTAGCTGCGCGGATCCCAATGTTGCCATTTCGGCCTCCATCGGCCTTCGGCTTGCCCCGATAGGATGGGAGCCATCCTACCACTCTATAGACACTGTGACGGACGAATCGTGCCGAGGTAATCAACGGGAACCAATCCCACTGAGTGAGCCCGATAGGAGAAACGGCTGAACGGCTGTAGGGAAGAGCACGGGTCAAGAATCTCTAAGGCCCGCGGGGAGATAAACACGGTGTCCCAACACAGAATTGTTGCCGGGTGCCCCGGACAACAAACTCATCATCTCAACATGAGTGCCGATCGGGCGAGAAAGTCTTCCGCTCTTCACCATCACTGTAACGCGGAGGGTGCCCAGGTTCGGTTTTTGAACGAACCTGGGTCTTGGGTTTGATTTTTCTCTCACTCCTCAACGTCCACGCGTATCAATCCAAAGCTGAGACCCTGAACATCTAAATTAGCGGGGTGCCCTACACAAGAGTCACACCAAGCTTACCAGCCAGTGGTCAATCGGCTTACTCCTGCACGGGTAGACCTCGACGCGGGTTCTTGGAGTGAGAAGGAGATGAGCATAGTTGGTTTGCTTTTTCTCCTCCGTTACATACAGGTCGCAATACGTCGCTTGAAGGACATGAAGCATGTCGTCTATCAAGTCCCGCCGGTTAGAGCCATGCTTCGCACAACGCCAGTTTGAATAGAGGTCGGCCCGAACAATGGCCCTCGATGCGTCGGCTAGAGCAAAGGAAAGCAGGCGATGAGCATACCCAAGCGTGAATTGGGGGCCAGGCAGCATCTTGACGAGATGACGATAGAGCATATTCACTCCCATCGCCTTCGACGTTTCGGCTTGTAGCCATTGTGGCAACGCGGCCTCGGAAATGTCCTGCAGATGCCGCTTTAGTTCATCTCTGTCAGCTATGTGGTTCTTTTGTTGTTCTTGCGTATCCTCGGAGAACCGGAATCGCTGCTCAAGGAACTGTTTAACCCTGTCCTCGACGATTCCATCAGCAAGCTTGTAAACTTCGACCCTCGTGATGGTGCACTGCTCAGGCGTGGCCATCGGGTCAATTTCGGACAAACCGTTCTCAAGAGCGTATGCCTCTTCGACAATCAGCTCCCAGAGCTCTTTCGTATTGGGTATGCCAAGGTCGAGATATTTCTTGAGGTAGGCAAAAAGTCGCCGACCGCGGGCGTTCCCCTTCTCGTCGTCGTGCTGGAAATTTCGGGCCAGCTCATAAACCGCGTGAAAACTCACAACGAGCGTAGCGCCCCTTGCGGCGAGCGAGTCCAGGAGTATCTCTGGGCCAACGCCTTGGTCGCAAAGCAAGTTCCATATAATTGTGTCGGGATAAATACGCAACGCTATTCTCCGCTAATGATTATCTCAGACGGGTGGCCCATCCTTGCGGTTTTTGCAAGGGTGGGCTCTTGGTGTCGACTCTTCCTCCCCCCACGTCCGCCCAAATCGACTAGCTTCACGCACTCATGTCCCGACACTCCATTCCCAAAATGGTCCTTGACCGATAGTTACCAATATGTTATCTTAATTCGTGTTATCTCCACTAATAATTCGACCGCATCGCGCGGGGCCGGTCGCTTCGCGATTCCTACTGCCAAATTCCATTCCCGCCCTAACCCCTGTAGAATCCGCAGATCCGAAAAATACACCCGTAACTCTTTTACAATCCGCAGATCCAAAAACACGGCACTTAAAGTCCTTTAGAATCCGCACTTACAAAATAAGGCGGGGGGGAGGGGGCAGCGGTAGGCTTCTTTGCGGTGACGGACGGCGACGATTTCAATGGCGTCATCGCCCTTCAGATTGAAGAAGACGCGGTAGTCGCCGCAACGGAGACGGAAGCCGGTCAGCGGAGGCTTCAGCAGAACATTACTTATGCGGAGCGCGGCGCACAAGCGTGTTCTCGAGGAACAGGTATTCGATGCCTGTGCCGAGGAAAGTGTCGATCGCTTCGCGCGGCGTGTTCACGATGGGCTGGCCCTTTACGTTGAAGCTGGTGTTCAGGACCATTTCGCGGCCGGTTACTTTGCCGACGGCTTTGAGGAGTTCGTGGAATTCGCAGTTGTCCTTTGCGGACACAGTTTGCACGCGCGCCGAGCCATTCACGTGGGTGATGGCTGGTAGCGCGGCGCGGAATTGCGGCCGGACGTCGGCGGTTATGATCATGTACGGCAATTCCATGCCCCGCGGGACCTCGAACCAGTCTTGCACTTGCTCGAGGGAGACGGCTGGGGCGAAGGGGCGGAAGGCTTCGCGCATTTTGACCATGGCGTTGATCCGGTCGCGCATTTCCACGTGGCCCGGATCGGCGAGGATGCTGCGGTGGCCCAGCGCGCGCGGGCCGAACTCCATGCGGCCGCGATACCAGCCGAGAACGCGGCCGTCTTTAATGAGCTTGGCGGCTTCGGCGCAGGCCTCTTGGAGACCGGCGAAGCGGGTGATCTCGATGCGGTTGCCGGTCTGTTCGATGGCGGCGTCGATTTCGGCCTGCGTTGCGGCGGGGCCGTAGAAGGGAACAGGGAACCGGTAGTTGCGGACGCCGCCGTTGCGGGAAGCTCGCCACAGGGCCGCGCCAAGCGCCGTGCCGTCATCGCCGGCTGCCGGCTGCACGTAGATGTCGTCGAAGATTCCTGATTGCAGCAGCCTGCCGTTGGCCGTGCAGTTCAGGGCGACGCCGCCAGCCATTGCAAGTTTTCGCAAGCCGGTGGCGCGGCCGAAGTGCCCGCAAATGTGCAGCATCACCTTGTCGAGGCACTCCTGAAGAGCAGCGGCGACGTCGCGATGATCGTCGGTGATTTCAGAGTCAGGAGCGCGCTTCGGAATCAGGTGCTCTTCCAGGTAGCGGCGCGTAGCCCCGTAGGTCTCGCGGTCCTCGCGCCGTTCGTTCAGGCGCAGGATGGGAATCTTGATCGTGCCGTTGTCGAGGAGTTCGACGGCTTGCTCGAAGAAATGGCGATAGCGCGCGGGATTTCCATAGGGCGCCAGACCCATGATCTTGTATTCGTCGGAATTGAAATCGAAGCCCAGGTGCAACGTTATGACGGAATACAGGATGCCGATGGAATCTTTTGCGGTGATTTCGTGCAACTTGTCGATCTGGTTGCCGTGCGCATGGTAGGCGGTGGCGCTGTGAGCTTCGCCCATGCCGTCAATGACCACGACCAGGCATTCGTCCCAGCCAGACGTGTAAAACGCGCTGGCCGCGTGCGCCAGGTGATGATTTACCTGACGAACTTTGTCGGCGCGAAAACCGGGGAGATGCTGCTGGACCTCTGCGAGTAATTTTTCTCGCGAGAAAACCTGATCGTATTGTTCCGCGCTGGTGGCGTCGAGAAGGAAAGCTGCGCGATAAGGCGAGTAGTCGAAACCATGAGCGATCTCGTCGACTTCGTTCGCTGAGATTCCAGCCGCGCCGAGGCAATACCGAATCGCGCCGATCGGGAAGTCGCCGGTATGCTTTTTGCGGCTGAAGCGTTCCTCGGCGGCACCAGCCACAACCTCGCCATCGACCAGCAAGACCGCCGCGGAATCATGTCCCTGCGAAATGCGATACTCGCGTTCTTCAAGGCCGGGCCAGTGAGCCTTCTTGAACGGAATGGAATTCTGAAACCCACTTATGCCCAGCACTTTCGCCATGATCCCGTGTCTCCCCTGGCTCGTTACGCGGAAAAGCGCACCACCGGTGTCTCTTATTGCGTAAGCCATATATAGGATGCAATTTTGGTGCCTATCATTTTGCGGCATTCCGCTGCCGTAACTTCCGCTTTCTACCGGTGTTGTATCGTTAGCTGCATCGTTGCTCGCGCGAACTGGATCGCGTTTGTCTCTGAGTACGCATTGGATAACGCCGGTGAGTTACGCAATGGGAACAAGTTGACGACTAGTACCATAGGAAGGTCTGAGGTCTAAATGGTATGCTGTATTGCCCGAGTCCCCGCGGGCATCTCTAATAGTAGGGACTCACAATCTGAAAGCGGGACGTCCCCCCTCCTTCCTGCTGCACGATCTGTCGTTGATTGATCGCACGGCGTAGCCGAAAGGTGACTGTGAAAGACCCACGTTATCGTCTTGATATTTGCACACTTCCGGAATCCACATGTCCCTACTTGGAGACAGGTGGCCAACGGGACTCCGGGATTCGACTCGCCCTTGCTCTAACGGGTATATTTTTGTTGCAGTTAGATGCCGACCGGTCGAGGGTAACTTGGCATCGAACATGCTCTCTTTCCTCCCGCGGTACTATGGACCGACGAGTGATGCGGAATGTTCGGGAGTTTCGTTCGCTGGTTTCGGTTCCCGCCTTGTCTTTGGCCTCCGAAACGAACGCAGTGAGGCCCTTACCTTTATGACAAACCAGGCAGCCGACCAAATTTTGCGTGTGGGGAAGCGCACCAGCGTGCTTATCTCGGAGGCCAGCATGATGTACTGCGACCTTTTGAAGATGGCATTTCTTGCGGTGCCGGAGCGTTTTCAGGTGGTGGCGTGCGCGTCCAAGACCTCCGAAGTATTAGCGCTGGTGCAGCAGCATCGGCCGCAGGTTGCGATTATCAGCGATAATCTGGAAGAGGGGCCGCTCGCCGGGCTCCGGATATTGCCGGAAGTGAGACGTGCGAATCCGGAAACCAGGATTTTGGTGGCGATGGGTTCGTCCGACAAGGAACTCGTGATTGAGGCCTTTCGGTTTGGCGCCGACGGGGTATTCTGCAGGAAGAGCCCGTTTGAGATGCTGTGTAAGTCGGTGGATGCGTTGTCGCAGGGACAGATTTGGGCGAACGCCACGGAATTGCGCTACGTTCTGAACGAGTTTACGAGGGCGCCAAAGCAGCGCAAGGTGGATCCGACGGTCGAGAACCGCATGACCAAGCGCGAAGGCGACGTAGTGCGGCTCGCGGTTGAGGGCCTGTCGAATCGCGAGATTGCACGGGAGCTGGGTCTAACGGAGCATACCGTGAAGAATTATTTGTTCCGCGTGTTTGACAAGCTGGGAGTGTCCAATCGCGTGGAATTGGTCCTGTCATGTTTGCGACAGGAAGAAGTTGCGCGTGAAGAGGTAACGGTCGCGGCAGTCGCGTCGTAAGAGCGTCGCAGGAGATTGTAGGGGTTTCGCGACAACCCCTGAGCTCGCGATGCCGTCAAACACAACATATGCACAAACAGATGACACAAGACCAATTCATCGAATTGCTTACCAGCTGGCTTCGAGCGAATAAACAGTTTTCGGCAAACCTGCAGGTTTCTCCGGATACCGAGTTGCTGGGATCGGGCCTGTTGGACTCATTCGATTTTCTGGATTTGATCGTGCACATCGAGTCTAAGATGGCGGCAAAGATTGACCTTTCTGTCGCGGACCCTAACCAGTTTTCGACGGTGCGCGGATTGTGGAACCTGGCGATGAGCGCGCATGGGGCAAGCGCGGAACAGCGCGAGACCGACCGCGGCAGCATATTGCCTGCCGGCGCGGGCATCTAGCAGCGCGTAGCTCGGAAGCAGCTTCTACCCCTTTATCGAGTTCGTCCACTCCCTCCATTCGATCGACTGAGTTGACTCCGTCGACTCGATTCCCTCCATTTGATCGGCAATTCTTACTTGGCGCGTCTGGAAGAACAAGGATGTGTGCGTTCTTCCTGGCTTCTTTGTTGTTTCGGCCATTGGAAGCGTTCGTTGGGCTTTGCATAGCTTGAAGTACGAGTGCCACGACCTGCGTGCGCATTCACAGCAAGACGCATCGGCCGGGCGGGGCAAGCCCCGCCCCTACAAATTCGCGACAGGCGCGAGCTCGGAGCATGCGCGGCAGACGGAAGCCCGGAGCGTTTGCGACGAACGCGAGCTCGGATATGTGCGACGAACGTAAGCTCGGAGGGTGCGCGGCAGACGGAAGCCCGGAGTGTTTGCGACGAACACAAGTCCGATCCGGCGAACGCAAGGCCGGAGCGTGTGCGGACGAAACGCAAGTCCGAGGGTGCGCGACGAACGCGAGGCTGGGAAGGGGGAGCGAAAACGCTGGAGTCGAGTTAGTCGGCGGCGCGGCAGGCGGCGCGCACCAGGTTCAAGTCGGCGTTCTGTTCTGTTTGGTGGAGGGCCGCGTTGCGGGTGACGGCTCGGGCGACGGCGTCGGAGAGAGCGGCCCTGAAATCGGCGGCCAGGAGATCGGCATTGAGGCGGAAATCTTCGCTAGCCGGCATGTGGAAAAACGAGGCATATCCCAGCGTGGGCAGAGGGTTTTTGATCAATTGAAATGAGTATTCCCACGGCAAGTCGTCCGTCTTTCGCTCGGACCATTCGAGGAACCACTTGCCTTCCGAGTCGTAGTGAAGGGTCTGAAAGAGAGCGATGGGATAGCCGTCTTTGCCGAGGTTCTTCAAACGAAGGCCTTCGAAACCATTGGGTTGCAGGGTTTCTTGCAAAACCTGACAGATCGAACGAAAGTCCGAGCTAGCAGCTAGCGCATCGGTGGCACGGCGGAGATTCGGAGCGTCGGTCACGATCTGACGGCGGCGTCCGCCGGGCCGGAAAAGTCCGGAAAACTCGGGATAATGAAGCTGTTGCACGCCGACAACGACTCCGATAATCAGGGCGAACAAGATAGGCAACAGGAACTTTTCGTCCAAGACGAGCGCGAGGCTTGCCAGGACAAAGGCGGAGGTGACGGAATACAGGACGAAGACCGCTTGACGATGGGATAGCCCAAGGCGGAGAAGTTTGTGGTGAATGTGATCGGTATCGCCGCGGAAGACCGGATGTCCGCGGAGGGAGCGGCGCATCACGGCAAGGGTAACGTCGAGGATAGGGAGTCCGAAAGCCAATATGGGAATGGCGATCCCCGAAATTGGAGTAACCTCCTGGCTGGCAGCCATCGCCAGTGCACTCAACAGAAAGCCAATGAACAGGCTGCCGGAGTCGCCCATGAAGATGCTGGCAGGGTAGACGTTAAACGGCAAAAAGCCGAGGATGGCGCCTAAGAGCACAACGACGAGATAAGTGACCAGAACGTTGTGGCCCAGGAGGCAAAGCGCGAGGACGGCGACCACGGAGATTAAGGCGGAGCCGGCGGCCAAACCGTCGAGTCCATCGATCAAGTTAAAGGCATTGGTGATGAGAAGAACCCAAAATATGGTGAGCAGGAGATCGATGGCGGCGCCGATGGGATGTCCGGCGAAGACGGAACGGAAGATGAGACCGAAGTAGTGGATCCCGAATCCCGCAAGATAAAGAAGAGTCGCCGCGCACGCCTGGACGACGATCTTGGATTTCGGCTTAAGAGGTTTGATGTCGTCATAAGCGCCCATCAGGAAAATGAGCAGTACCGGAACGAGAATGCCGAGGTAGCTTTTCGTGGAGACGCCGAGGTGCCGAGCGCTGGAGATAGGAATGTAGGCCAGTGCGGCGGCCATGAAGGTGACACAAATGGCGATCCCGCCCAACCTAGGCAGCGGTTTGGTGTGCAAATGGCGGCCGTAGACAGGTGTGGCCTTAAGACCGTATGCCACGGCGGTGGTGCGCACCCAATACGTCAATAGCGCCGACATGGCAACGGAGGCGGTCAGCACCAAAATGTAGAGAAACATCGGCATTGTCACTCACTCGAGCCGGGCCAGTCTTAACTGCCTTAGATGCGCTGGAAATATACCCCGTAACAGCACCAGCGATCTTTTGGGAAAAGAATCGCAACGCTAATATTTACAGTTGATTATACCTGTGAAGCGTGCCGGTAGGTGAAGGAAAAGATTCATCAGCGGCGGTACTGCTTCCAGGGGCATTAGTACCATGGGGATTGGAATGCTGCGGGTCGGAAGGTGGGGATTCCGCTTGTGTGAAGAGTTCCTTAAGACGTGGGCGGTCAATTTTTCCGTTGGCGTTCTTGGGGAGCACGTCAAATGCCATCCAGCGGGCCGGGAACATGTAGCTTGGAACAGTCCTCTTCAAATGGTCGCGTAAGGCTGCCAGGCTGACTTCGTCGTCTGAGCGGAGGGCGTAGGCGCAGCAAATCATCCAGCCGCCGAAATTGTCGGTCGGAACGGCGACTACGGCGCACTCCTGAAGCTTGCCGAGAGAATTTAAGGCGGTTTCGACCTCACCGAGTTCGATGCGATATCCGCGAACTTTGATCTGGGAATCTGCGCGGCCGACGAAATATACGAGTCCCTGCTCGTCTTGGTACGCGAGATCGCCGGTACGGTACAGACGGTCGGCGGTACTAGGACTATATGGATCGGTGTTGCGTGGGTTGCGGATGAAGGCTGCGGCGGTTTTTTGGGGATCACGCCAGTAGCCAGGGCTAAGCCCCACGCCGGCGATGTAGAGGTCGCCAGTTTCGCGAGCGGGCAAGGGTTGGAGTTTGTCGTCGAGGACCAAGAGTCTTTCGCCATCACAAGCGATACCGATGGGGATGGCAGACTTGGGATCGGCCGGGCAAACGGTGACGTCATAGTAGCTGCTGGCGATGGTCGCCTCGGTGGGGCCGTAGAGATTCGAGAAGCGCACCTTGGGAAGGCGTTCCATCCAATAGATGAGGGCAGGGGTTGGCAGAACTTCACCACACCAAAGCACTCTGCGAAGGGAAGGAAAGTCGTTTTGGCGAACGGCGTTGAATTTGGCCAGGTAGTTCAAGACGGAAGGAACAGAGAACCATTGCGTGAGTTCGGAATCGCGAATGAATTCGGTGAGCTTTGGAGGCAGCAGAGCGATCTCTGGCGGCACCAAGTGCAGCTGGGCGCCAGCGGTGATGGAGCCGAAAATATCGAAGGTCGACAAATCAAAATGAAAAGGAGTGTGACCGGAAAAGCGATCGGTGTGATCGATTCCGTAGTGCTTGAGGGCCCAGGCTACGAAAGCGGCGACGTTGGAGTGTGTGATGACTACACCTTTGGGCACACCTGTCGAACCGGACGTGAAAAGGATGTGAGAACCATCGTCGGCCGTGCATTGCTGTGGAATCGCGTGAGAGTCTGCTGCGTCCAAATCGGCGGAGGAAAACGCGGGTGTGAAATTTGTTCCGGAGGGCGCCTGCGGATCGAGCCAGCCCACAGAGGTACGGTGGCGCAACTGTTCGTCCGCCAATAACTCGTCCAGGAGCGGGCTGACGCGGCCAGCCGCCAGAATCCAGCGATTTTCGCAGGAATCGAAAATGTGACGTATGCGCACGGCAGGGGTGGCGGAGTCGATCGGCACGTGCAGGCAGCCAGCCTTGAGAATGCCAATCATGCTGACAATGGCGGCCGGTGATTTCGGCATCAAAATGCAGACGCGGTCGCCCTTTTTGCAGCCGGCGTCGTGGAGCAAGTGTGCGAGACGGTTGCTGGAGTTTTCCAGCTGGCCGTAAGTCAGCACGTCGCTGCCCATGACGATGGCGGTGGCATCGGGGCGGGTTTCGGCTTGTTGAGTGACCCAACTCTGGAGCAATCGGTTCATGAAGTTGTTTTCCCGGGAAAAAGGGTCTCCGAGCCAGGCCGAGAGCAAGGATGTTTGGTCATTTTAAAATGAATCCATAAACGTGTCGAGCCGAGTTTCATGAAATTACCGTGACTGATGGTCCGAGACCTGGGCGTGATGTGGATTCCGGTGCCAGCGTTCGACGACACAGACATGAGTGTCGGTGCTACCGGGAACCGACGGCCTATTTCCTGATCCTGAAGAGCGCGGCAATTCCGCGGTGGTCGAGGAGTTCAAGTTTGTCTGGCAAAATCTGGTCCAGATTTCCCGCGCCTTCCGCGTTCAGCAACAACACGTAATCGAATTTTTGGTCCCAATGGGACAGAAATGGAAATCGTTCCGCCTCGTCGGCAGACATTTGCAACGACCCCAAGAGTTGATAGTCCGGCGGAGCGGACCCGGTTCCCAAAGCCTCGGTGTAGGGCTCTCGCGCGCGGATGGGCTGCTGGGTGTCATTCGCAAAAATGGAAGGCCAGAAAGCCCGGCGATCCAGTAAGACGAAGGATGCCAGATGCCAATAGGTCGGATTCAGATGTGGTATGCGGCGCCCGATGGGCATGGCGTCAAACCACGCGGGATTGTCATTCTTAAGCGCCTGAACATCGAGCACGCGGTGGCCAGCCTCGACGGGCGCGATGACCTGGCGCACGTCGCGTACATCCTGCTGCGAATGTATCCACACACCGGTGATGAAGGCGATCTTGGCAAGCAGTAAAATCGCGAAGACGAACTCAGATATGATGCGTTGCCGCGAACCTAGCCCGCGCGGCATAAACACGGCAAAGACCAGGAAGCCTAGCATGACAATCATTCGCGTATTGACCCACCACACGCTCTTGATCGAAACGGGCAGGACGAGGAAACCCAGCGCCAAAATCGACGCCGCCAGCAACCCCGGGCGCGAGACCTGGACCCTGGCGGTAATCACGCACCACGCGAGGAAACCGATCACCGGTGCGATCACCAAGAGATCGAATACGAGCGAATAGTCGAGAAACGGGATGAACAGACTCCATGCCCTGGTGGAACGAGATCCCCATATGGGAGCACTGCTGAGTTTGTTCAGAGGTGAAGACAGATACAAGCAAGCGGGCGCCAGAAATGGAATCGCAGCGAGAGAAGCGCGCTTCACGGCTTTGATCAAGGCGTCGCGCTGTCGTAGGCCACCATCCAGAATTACGAAGAACTCGTAGCATCCCACCAGCAACGCGTAAAAGAAGAATCCAGTCAGGTGAAAGAAAAACACTAGTGGCGCGACGATCATTCCGCCGGCTATTGCGCCCCAGGGACTTTGTTCCCGATAGCGAATCCACGCCGCGGCTCCCCACATCGCAATTCCTATGGCGATTTCGAAGTTCATGAATCCCATGAGGAACAGCGAGTTGAACGCGGCGAAGCCCGGAGTCAGATGCCATAGCGAACGCCGCCGGAAATACGCACAGCTGAGAGCGATGGCGCCGCTAACCGGCATGAACAGGCAAAGGCTGAGCGCGATACGCCCCGCCGTAAACGGGGAGAAGACGTGCATCAGAGGGGGCAGAATCAAGTCCATCGCAATATTTGGAATGATCTGCCAATGCGTGGAAAACATGCGGCCGAGGACCGGGTCGCTGTCCGCGAAAGCCAGTACGTAGCACCGCGCTAAATGGTTGGGATAGTCGGAGAGGGGCGGAACCTGCGCGGCCAACAGTGGAACTGCCAGCGCGGCGAAGAGCAACGCCATAGCGATCCACCACACGACCGGACGATCCACCGCTGGTATCGCAGATTCTGCGACAGCTTCTTCGACACGAAGCCCAGGAACTCGCTGCACTATCCCTTCCTCCTATCTAAGAAGCCGACAATGCTTGTCTTACGGTCTGTCCGCCGTTCGCTTGTTAAGAACTTTGCGGCAATTTTCCCAAGCCTGGCGGTTTGAGTTTTCGAACACACTTCGCCGAATAGCTCGCGTGCCTATGAATTGTCTATTGATCGCGGGGGTTGAACTCAACGCGCCCCATCAGAAGGTGTGGCTTGTGGAGGAGCTTCGAACACGTGCAAACAGTGGTCCAAAATCTCTTTTTTCTGGAGGCCGGAGGTCCAGGCGTAGGCCTTTGGATCGTCGAGAAGCTGACCGGACAGGTGCATCGCACTTACCACGATGGTCCCGGAAGCCCTTTGGTTCGGAAACAAGGGTTCGTAGCGAATGCCATACAGAGCGGGATCGACCTCGCCGAAGTAAGCCAAATGGATTGTTTCCGTGGGATGCTGCTCTTGATATTTGCGAAGCGCGATCAATCCCTGTCCCCAATCCAGATTACTATCACTCAACAATTTGTAGCTGGTGGCGGGATTTACGAAGATGGGGAAGTAGGAAAGGTAACCGGGGGCGTAGCGCAGGCAGTCGGCTGCGTTCACGAACACCAATGCGACCAGCAGCAGTTGCGCCAGGCGCTTGGGCTGCGCAAACTGCCAGAGTCCGGCGATGAAAAGCAAGACGAACGGATAGACCAGCAGAATATGCCTCTCTCCAATATCCACGTTGGCGAAAATAGAGAGCAGAAAATAAGCGCCTGGAAGAATGGCGAGTACGCGCCAATCTGGAGGCACCGGTGTGAACCTTAAAAGCGCGGTCACCAGAGTGGCTAGAAAGAGCGCAAATATCACGGTGGGCCACTTCAGCACGAGAACAACGGGAAAGTACATTTTCCAGCCGGTTAGGGAGATCTGCCCCAGGAAGAAGCTAGGATGCCCAGACTTCATGTGCACGACCTGCTTTAGCAGTCCTTCGACATATTCGCCACCGGGCACATAGATTACCGCGTTCACATGAAGCGGAAACTTCTCGATGACGGGTTTGGAGCGATTCGCCGACGTGGTAGTGATGGTGCCGTCTTTCAAAGTGACTTTCGTCCAGTGAAAGAAATAAGTCGCCCAAACGACCACGAACCCGACCGCAAAGATGGCCACCGCCTGGCGCCAATTCCAATGAAAGGGATTCAGCGCAACTTTGTCGGGTTTGAGTACCAGAACGAGAACCATCGTAAGGGCAAAAAGCATCGGGGTACTGAACTTGGCCACGAGCAGCGCGCCCAAGATCAAGCCCAGGATTATCGTTCGCCGCCACGAGGGATCTCGCCTCCAGGTGACCAGTTGCAGGGCCGCGGCAAACGTCAATAAGGCCACTGCTCCATCATTGATGGCGACGGAGAAGTGGGTGATCAGCGATGGTGAAAAGGCAAACAGGGCCAAGACGAAATTTGCCGCGCTTTCGGAATAGTAACGTCTCGCCGCCGTCCACAAGAGCAAGCCCAGCATAACGCCAAGGACAACATTGAGTGGGCGGGCCCGCCAAGCGATCGCTTCGGGGCTCGGAGTCATTCGTTCGGCGCGGGGGATTCCGGTTATGTCATTCTTGGAAGGTTCGGCGGGGAGATCGATTTCCGCGCCACTAGGCAGCAACGGAATAGTTAGCAGAAGATATACCAGCGGCGGATGATCGTTCCAACGCTCAAAACGGCCATGGCGCCAGGCATCCAAGCCGGCAATAATGTGCAGCGGCTCATCGTTGGTGAGAGATTGTGTTCCGATGAACCACGCGCACTGCGCCACGTAAAGCAGGCAGAGGAACGCCGGAATGATCAGCTTTGTCCTTTGCGTGCGGGCGGATTGCGCGCTGGCGTCTATTGGCACAGATTGAGTTTTGGGGCCCGCATTAGCGTGCGTCAGCGGGTCGTTGGCACTGGTTTGGATCATTTTGAGGGTTTCCGATTTGGGTGGCGACAACACTGTTCACAAAACTAACACTCAGCTCTGGCGCGGCACAATCGCAAAGAACGGAGCTGAAAATAATATCGTGTCGTATCAATACATCACATCGCTAAATTCGCGTTACTCCGTTTCGCCGTTGGATGCCCAGCGAGCGCTCAATTGGCAACACCTCGCAGAGCACAATCGAAAACCGCTTGAGTGTGGTGTAACTCTTCGCGGTCAGGCGGGATGTCTAAAATGAAGGATTTGAACCCACCCCGAATATAACGGGAAATCTCGTCGGCGACTTCTTCATAGCTGCCCACCAAATAGGGACAGAACGTCTGGTAATTCTGAAAGGGCCACATCCAATAGACGCCTTGTACCTCGCCCACTTGCTCGATCATGTTCGAGAGCTGCTTGTGCCACACAGAGTCGGAAACGCGCATGGCCAGTTGATGTGCGAGCTGCCCCTTTCGGTCGCCTGGGAAGCGCTGATTGGCGACGCTCCAAGCGTCCGCGCTTGCGGGGCGCGCGATGACCCCTACACGGACACCGGACTTCTCACCATCCAGTAGAGCGCCAGGCTCGCAGTCCTTCGCGGGTTTCGGATATTTGACGGCTGTTGCTCCCACGGCACGCGCGGCAGCTAGACCTGCCTCGGATGAGCCAGACATCAAGATGCCAGGGAAAAGCTCGGGGGCAAGTGGCGGGGTCATCTTGAGATTGTCAACTTTATAGAACTTGCCTTCGAAGGTGACCGGCGCGGGACTGGACAAAAGTAATTTGATGATCGTGGTGTATTCGACGAGTCGCGTGTAGCGGTCGTCGTGCGGCGTGGTGTCGTTGAGCGCGATGAGATCGTTTTTAAAACCGCCGGCGACCATGTTGAGATACAGGCGCCTGGCGTATAAATGGCCGAAGCTAGCGACCATTTTTGCGACTGAATATGGATGCATGTAAACGGGTTGAATGGCGACGAGCGGGCACAACTTCCTGGTGTTCTGAAGAATGATATTCGAGACCAGCCACGGGTCCACAATCGAGTTGTCGGTGTACACGAGAATGGCTGTGCATCCGGCTTGCTCACTCCACGTGGCGACATCGATGACCTGCTGTACGTAAGTCTCGCGTGGGAAATCTTTCGATTGAGGTGTGGTCGAGAAGATTTCGATTTGCGTTCTATCGAAGGTGTCCATCGTGGTTTGTTTCCTCCGTCAAAAATTCCTGATGCATGCGAAGTCTAAGAAAACAGTAAGGCCACTGACTGGCAATTTCGCGAATCCGATCGAGAAAATTTTATCTGAGTTGTGACGTCACCTACATGCACTTGCCCTTCGAGTGTGCCTTAGTACAGGCCGCGTACAGGATACGTACCAGTACCACGTGTGATCGAACACTCGCCCTTAATCTGACCGTCACGCCAGTTATGAGCCTCCAGCACGCTAAATAGAATGCGCTTAGCTTGGCGGCCCTCCCGCCTCGCGGTCGGAACTCGCTGCAAACGCTAGAGAAGAGCTGAGTTGGGAAAAGGGAGATCGATCGCAATGAATTCGCGCCATAGGAAGCTAGTTCTAGTACTACTGACTTTGGTAGGTTCGACTTTCATTTGGGCCGGGTGTGCGGGCATGGCTGAGCCCCTTCCTTCGCTGGCTGTGGCTCCCGCCAGTCTGACGGTGAGCGCGAAGGTGGGCTCTACCAGTGCGCTTCCCGTAACCATAACGAACACCGGGACGACGCCCCTAAGCGTGACACAAGCGGTATTGTCGGGCACGGGCTTTAGTATGAGCGGCCTGGCGATGCCTGTAACGCTGCCTGGCGGGCAAAGTACGAGTTTCACCATCAAATTTGCGGCATCCCAGGTTGGAGTCACAAACGGGAACGTCGAATTCATGACCGACTCTCGGCACGCCCCTCACACGCTTCCTTTGCATGGCACAGGTTCCTCGCAGAATCCAGTAGTTGCGTCGATTGTGGTGTCACCGGCGGTAGCGACGCCCGCGCCTAGCGCAAAGGTGCAGTTTACAGCCGCGATCCAAGGGGCAACTACAAATAATTCAGTAACTTGGGCGGCGTCTATCGGTACCATTTCCGCGACGGGAGCTTTTACGGCGCCACCGGTAAGTGGCATCGGGACGATCGTCGCTACTAGCGTTGCTGATCCAACGAAATCAGCTACGGCCACGGTGGCCGTGGCCGATGCGACTCCGCCGCTGTCGAGATCGGGCGTCACTGGGGTGACGGTAACGCCTGGAACGGCTTCGTCGGTTACCAGCGGCACGCTCCAATTTAAGGCCAGCGTCGCGGGTAAGACCTCAAATACGGCAGTGACGTGGAGGGCGTCACTCGGTACCATAACTTCCGCCGGCAGCTACACGGCACCAGCAAAGGCTGGTGCCGACACCGTAACAGCGACCAGCGTTGCCGATAGCGCCAAATCCGGCTCTGCCACCGTGACGGTAACGGCACCAGCATCAGCGCCAGTGGTCACCTCGATCTCGGTTTCCCCAAGCACTGCCAACCTAAGCACAGGCGGCACGAAGCAATTCTCGGCTTCGGTACAAGGAACAGATACATCTGTGACGTGGACAGCCGCGCTGGGCACAATCAATTCGTCGGGGCTATACACAGCGCCGGCGAAGGCCGGCACTGACACGGTGACGGCGACGAGCAGCGCGCAGTCGAACAAATCTGCGTCCGCGACGGTGACAGTGACTGCGCCAACGCCAGCGCCGGCGCCGCCTCCATCCAACCCATCCTCGAACGTCACGTGCAGCGGCTCGAATTGCCCGTCGTTCCCGGGCGCACAAGGCGGGGGCGCCGGGTCTGTGGGTGGACGCGGTGGGGTGGTGATCGAAGTCACCAATACGA
>Ga0073928_10001380_pt1 | contig 47134 bp, 44 predicted proteins | sample PaiPotPPA55metaG_FD_76969 | JGI IMG/M metagenome (GOLD analysis project Ga0073928, IMG submission 76969) | Iron sulfur acid spring bacterial and archeal communities from Banff, Canada, to study Microbial Dark Matter (Phase II) - Paint Pots PPA... ...
AAGTAGTCCTCGGAGCGGTGATACTTATTGCAGTGCTCCTGGATCAGCTACGAAAACAGTACCTCGTTAAATGACGGAAGAAGCCTGGGAACGGGTCGACCCCTTGGTCGCGCGTTGGAAAAAGTTCACGGTGTCCGATGATGGCGATCGGGTTGCTGCGGTGGAACACTCCCCCACTTCCGAGTTGCAGCGCTATTTAAAGGAAGTCGACGAAGTGCGTGGCGACTTCGACGTCTTCGTCGCGGCCCTCGAGAAGAAGTATGGAGTCTTCGAAACGGGCGATATCGGAGCGGATCTGGCTCCCGATGAGCGCGATGCTCATCGCCATCAAGCACTCCTTGCGTTGCGCCAAGCGTATGACGAAGCAAATGCTGAGATTGAGGACAGAGAACTAGCCGGCGAAGCCTGAGCCGCTGTTACACCTAATCTAGACGAATCAATTACAGCGAACGCTCGCAAGCTTCTCATTAGGACCCTAGACCCAGACCGGAAGGTCGACTCAGGCCCGTTTACCCCGCACGTCCGGGCGGTAGAGTTCTATCGGTGAGTGTTCACTTCCCGATACAATGTCGGATATGACGGCGGGTTCGGGGAACCCGGACGGTCGCGTCCGCGTTGCCTATTTCGATGATCAACTATTGTTCCGAGAAGCGCTAGCAAGCGTGCTCGAGGACAGCGGAGTTATTAAAGTCGTGCACAGCAGCGGACACGGAGGTCAGGACATGCGTTCGCTCTTAGACGTTCCAGTTTCAGCGCTGCTGGTCGGCCTTGACGCGCAGACGAACGACCCCATGGCAACTGTCCGTGAAGCCCGTCACGTGGTGCCCGAGTTGCCGATGTGCGCGCTGGTTGCCGTCGACCGGTTGGATCGAGCTCGCGAAGCCATCGCCGCCGGCTGTAAGGGCGCCGTGAGCACGAGCGCGACCCTGAGCATGCTGGTTGCGGCTCTGGAAAATTTGTCTCGCGGTCAAGCATACGTCGATCCGACGCTGGGTGGCCGCCTTCTCGCCAAGACCGTGGGTAAGGGAGCCGGCGCGCGGGGCAATGGTAAGAACGAACCCACACCCGAGCTTGCACCACATGTCGGCGAAATAGCAAAGAATTGATGGATCAGGACTGTGATTGCAATTAGGAATTTTATGAGGCTCGTAGGCAAACCAATCATCGCAATCGCTTGCATGCTTACCTTAGTCGTGTCTTGTCGTGTCGCTTTAGCTGACGGCAGCTATCGGCTCCATAGCGGCGATCAGATCAATGTCGTCGTGTACGGAGATACGTCGCTCACCGGCCCGCAAACTGTTTTGCCTGATGGCTCGATTGGTATGCCGCTTGTTGGCAAAGTTCACGTGAGTGGAGAGACGCCAGACCAGGCAGCTCGAACCATCACGTATGCGCTCCAGAAATGGGTTCGCCATCCAGTCGTGACGGTGTCAGTAACTCAAGAAGGTCCGCTCAACGTACTCGTGCTCGGCAACGTTAAGAATCCTGGCAAGTACGCGCTTCCGCCGCAAGGCAGTATGATAACTGATGCCATTGCAGCAGCAGGCGGCATAGGCCCGGTTGACGGTCCGTATCCAGACGCCCGCGTTGCAGCCTCAAATGGATCCGGCGCACAAGCTGTGCCGCTTCAGAAATTGTTGCACGACGGCGACTTGTCGAAAAACGTGCCACTGCAGGATGGCGAGGTCGTGTATATCCCTGCGCCGGCAACGTTCAATGTGTACGTCGGCGGGGCTGTGGATCATCCGGGCGAGATCGCGCTTAACGAGGGTGACAATTTAGCCATCGCGCTTATCAAAGCGGGCAACGGTCCAGCGTCAAACGGTGACTATAACAATGTAACGGTCGTGAGATCAGAAGCAGCCGGGCAGAAGCAGACGTATAACTTTGACATGTACAAGTTGATCAAGGAGAACAAACTAGGCGACTTCACCATGCAAAAAGGCGACATCGTCTACGTTCCCTCTATCAATCCGAACAAGAGACCAGCCGGTGTCCTTGGGACAACATTCTTTTACTTAACAGCCGGTCTTCGAGCTTTGTTCACACATTTCTAAAGGAGTAGAAAAAGATACTACATGGTAGGACATAGACAAATAAAAACGTTCTGGATTTTCGGCCCTCTCGCTGCCGCATCAATTCTTGCAGCATGTGGCGGCGGTGGTGGCGGATCAACTATCAACCCGCCTCCGGGTTCGTCACCTACCCCGGCGGCCTCGCCAGAACTCGTTGGCACGTTAAACGTTGTGAGCGGTGGCGCTAGTTATTCGAGCGCAGCGTATGCCCCCGCCGGAACCGTCGGTGTCGACTTTTCGTGCGGGTGTACTGCGGTCGCGGGTTCAGGAACGACAGACGGCAGTGGAAACTTCACTCTCACAGCGCTTTCCACACCGGTGCCTCAGCCCAATCCTATGTATACGATCGTGCCGACCCGCAACTATCTAGAAGTCGGCAGCCCCACGAGCGGTACTCAGGCGTGGACGATGATATTTGCCGGGTCAAAGCCGAGTCACGATCAATATTTAAATCCAGGCAATCAGCTGGTGTCCGCACCAAGTGATGTCTATAGCGCGGCAGTTGCTCTCTACATCTTCAAGTACTCAACTGGCAGCAGCGTTGCATACGACGACTACAATTTCAATCAGTTGGTGGTTTGGTACAACAAACTAAAGAATGGCGTTCCTTCGGCTCCGACCAAGGCTGAGGTGACCTTGCTGACTGATATCTTTAATGAAAGCAAGCTTGGCAACGTGTTGTGGCCCCTTGCACCGGGTTGGAGACCGGGTCAAAGCACAAACGCCAAGATTTCTAGCGACCTGACCGCGGTCAACGCTGGCGGTATGGGAGCAGACCCGCAGTTGCCCACGCCATGCCCTGGCGGTGCTGCTGGTTGCACTGGCGCGCCAACCCCATAAGGACAGTAACTACATGTATTTCGGCCCAGCACTGAACACGCGGCAGCAATATCAGCTGCCATCCGGTTACCCGCCGACTCCAGAGTCGTCCGGAGAGACGGACGTTGCATCTATTGTTAGCACACTGCTTCGTCGCAGGCGGGTGTTCTTTGCGATCCTTCTTGGATTCTTTAGCCTGGTCGTGATATGGACTTTGCTCACGCCCCGATCTTACACCGCCGTAACGAAACTGATAGCAGGCGCGGGAGGCACTGCAACTGGCCGTGCGGACACAGCCTTACCATTGCTCAATGCATTACTCGTGGCCAGTAGTGCACAATCCGCTGAGACATATGCTGATCTGATTCAGCAAGAGCCTGTCGCTCGGCAAGTTATCCAGAACCTGGGTTTGCACACGAGCGTTGGCGATCTACTCAGTCAGGTCAGCGTAAAACCAGTTACAAACACTTCAATTCTGGAACTAGCTGCTACGTGGCGTGATCCCGAAACGGCAGCCAAAATAGCAAATGAGTTCGCCTCGGTTTTTGTTAGCCGCGAACGCGACCTTATCGCGGGGCAAGCCGGTTCAGCAATTGATTTCTTGTCAAAAGAAATGCCCAACGCTGAACGGAGAATGCGTACGGCTGATGATGCGCTAGCGCAATTCGAATCCCAGCATCCAAACGTCTACGTCGCCTATAGCGGAGACAATCAGCAGACGGAGAGTGCAGCGTTAGTCGCACAACAGAAGTTTGCTCAAGCACAGGTAGATCAGGAGCAAGCGCAGGCTCAGCTTAACAGCGTTAGCGCGCAGCTAAACTCTACAGGTGCCACCATCAACGGCTCGTCTAATATAGTTCAGAACCCGGTCACTGCGCAGCTTCAAACTCAGCTTGCACAAGTCGAGGTACAGCTGCAATCCGCGCGCCAGCAGTACACTGAGCAGCATCCGACGGTACAAGCGCTCGAACAACAGAAAGCCCAACTCGAAAAAGAGATTACAAGTCAGCCGGCAACGATTGTTTCGGGTAACAACATCGTACCAAATCCGGTTTACCAACAGCTTAGCCAGCAAGCCGCAACTTTGCGTGCTCAGATCGCGGGCGACCAGGGTCAGATGAAGAACCTCAAGGGTGAACTTGGGCAGATGAACGGCGCACTTAACTCGCTTCCTGCTGAGACGATGGAGCTTGCGGGCCTGCAGCGTAAAGCGAAAATGGCGGAAGACGTCTACACCGCGCTATCGCAGAAATATAATGAAGCAACTGTTGCAAAGACAACAGCGTTGAGCGACGTCTCGATAACGGAACCCGCGTCAGCTGACAGTACCGGCGTCAAGCCGAACTGGAGAATAAACCTGATGCTTGGTCTTGCGCTCGGTCTCGTGATAGCGATCAGCGGCGTTTTTCTGATCGAATTCTACGACAATACCTTTAAAGATGAGCAAGACGTGCAACGCGCCCTTCCGTTGCCATTGCTTGCAAGTGTGCCACAACTCGGCGATAGCTCGCCAAAGAAACTGCCGTGGTTACGAGCACTGACCGTTGAGTCATTCCTTCAGCTCGTTACCGCGTTGCGCTACTCTTCTGACAAACCGCTGCGTACGCTAGCAATTACTAGTCCTAAGCAAGGAGATGGCAAATCGACCGTTGCGTTAAGCACGGCGATCGCGATGGCAGAGATTGAACCTAAGGTGATCTTGGTTGACGCCGATCTTCGCCGACCAACTCTCCACGAAAGACTCGGCTTGTCCAATCAGCCTGGCTTGTCCGACTATCTCGTCGGCGCAGTGCCTCTATCTGAAGCAGTGCAGCCGACCAAGTACGACGGGCTTTACCTTATGAGCAGCGGTGCGCCAGTTCCAAATCCCATGAAGCTCATTCATTCGCCGCGACTCGATGAGCTAATATCCGAGTTGCTCAAAGTATACCGAGCGGTAATTTTCGATACGCCCGCGCTTATGCCAGTATATGATGCCGCTGTACTTGGTTCAAAGGTCGACGGCACAGTGTTGGTAATAGCCGCCGGCGTTACAGACATGCCGTCAACTAAGAAGTCGCTCCAACGTTTGACTTCCGTACAAGGCGTCAACATGTTAGGTATTGTCCTTAATCGGACAACGCCATCAAACGGTTATGCTACGTACTATCTTAACACCGACAATCCCATGCCGCTGCCGCATGAGGATGGAATTGCTTCGTCTTCGTGATGAATAAGAGGGCAAATGAGCAAAACGTGAAGATGCTCGCAAGGCGCGGTGTTTCGCGTATCACCCTAGGGCTCGCGATGATGCAGCTTTTGTTAGCGCTGATAGCAAGCGAGGTTGCGTTCGCTGTTGTCGATGGCCCGACAAGTGGTCTGCACGTCGCAGCAGCGCTTGTGCTTGCGTCGAGCTTCATGCTTGGTGTAATCACTTTCGGGGTCCTACGCGCCGGTAATAGTGCCGGACTCGAAGCTCGCGACCTCGCCGCGGCTATTTTAGCCGCCGCGCTTGGTGGGATTATAGCTGCAGTGCTACGCTTTGCACTTCCGTTGACCATCGGACTCGAGCCCGGGCCAATCATCGTGGCATTTTCAATCATCGTATTCTTTGATATCGTAGCTCGCCTTGCGCAAGCCGAATTCCAAAGGATCAAGAGCGAGCGTCGGCCCGACACCGAGAGAACGATTATCGTGGGTTCCGGCATGGCCGCAGCTTCGCTAGTTCGGCTGATTCAAGAAAATCACAACTTCCGATATGCAGTTGTCGGGTGCGTTGACGACGAGATCCTTTCGCATCGCGTCGGACACAAGACGGTCCTCGGAACCATTGATGACTTGCCTCATCTCATTGCTGCACATAAGGTTACCTGCGTTATCATCGCGATTCCATCTGCGCCGGCGCAGCTCGTCAAGCGGATCATGAATAACTGTGTCAAGGCACTCGGGCCCGATGACAAGCCGCCGGCTGTCAAGATCCTCCCCGGTGTGCTCGAATTGCTTAACCACGGCGTCAAGGTTTCGCGCATTCGACCCGTGCAGCCGGAAGATTTACTTCCGAGGGACGCTGTAAAAGTTGATCTGACTCAGATAGCTCCCCATGTGGAGAACCGCGTCATTTTGGTGACTGGCGCGGGCGGGTCGATTGGAAGCGAACTATGCCGTCAGATTGTTGGCCTAAATCCGAGCCTCTTGTTGTTGCTAGGCCATGGCGAGAATAGCCTTTTCGCCATTGAAGAGGAATTAAAGCTTAGGTTTGGCTTTCATCGTACAAAGATAATCCTAGCCGACGTTGCCGATGCGGCGCGCATTCGACAAGCGTTCTCATATTATCATCCTCACGTAGTGTTCCACGCGGCAGCACACAAGCATGTTCCGATCGTAGAGGCAAATATCTGCGAGTCAGTGCGAAACAACGTTCTTGGCACCCATGTAGTAGCATTGGCAGCGGCAGCAGCGGGCGCGGCAAAATTTGTATTGCTCTCGACCGATAAGGCGGTCAATCCCACGAGCGTCATGGGAGCTACGAAGCGCCTGTCGGAGATTATTTCCCAATCATTTGTGAATCAGACGGGGACGGAATTCGTCACGGTTCGCTTTGGCAACGTCTTGGAAAGCCGCGGCAGCGTAATCCCGATCTTCAAGAGACAGATTGAGAACGGTGGTCCGGTAACCGTTACACATCGCGATATGCAGCGCTACTTCATGACTATACCGGAGGCGGTCTCGCTGGTATTGCAGGGTATGGCAATAGGCCGCGACGGTCAAGTTCTTGTCCTAGACATGGGCAAGCCAATCAATATCCTTAAGCTGGCGGAAACGCTTATAACGCTATCTGGACTTACGCCATATCGCGATATTAGCATCGTCGAAACAGGTATTCGGCCAGGTGAAAAACTCTTCGAAGAGATCCTGACACGTCATGAAGGACTTTCTACAACTAGCCATTCTCGACTCTTCATAGCCCAACAGGAACGCATTTCCTACGACACGTTGGCTCTTGGCCTAAGAGCTCTGGAATATGGAGCGCGGACTGGAGACCAGCGAGTCATTCTCGACGTCTTGCGGGACTTCGTGCCGTCTTATCAACCCGGACCGCACCTATTTAACGGCGAGTCAAATGGCGAACCGTTTGATGCGCGCGCACTACTTTCCCAGATGGCTTCGTCCAACGGGCACCTAGTTCTGAGCCAAAATGGAGACGGCGAAAAACCGGCGACACACGACACTTCACACCCGGGAGACATAAAGAGTTCTCAAGCCGCTGGAGCAGTTGGTTCGTAATTATGTCAATGCTGCAAACCACAACCGAATCGTCGGATCTAAGTCATGAGATGGCGTTGCGCGAGAAGATAACCACGCATACGGCTGTCGTGGGTGTCGTAGGCATTGGATACGTCGGCCTACCACTCGCCGTGGAAAAGGCGAAAGTTGGATATCGCGTCGTCGGATACGACCGCAATGCAATTCGCGTTGCTCAACTCAACCAGGGGTCGAACTATATCCGCGATGTGGCAGATGATGAACTAGCCCGTGTCGTTGCAACAGAGAAGCTGAGCGCCACCACAGATTTCTCCACGCTCGGTGCGTGTGATGTTATTATCATTTGCGTTCCCACACCGCTAACAATCAACAAAGACCCGGACATATCTTATATTAAGAGCGTTGGCACGGAAGTTGCCAGACGACTTCGCCCTGGACAGCTCATTAGTCTCGAAAGCACCACATATCCCGGCACAACCGAAGAGATATTGTTGCCCCAATTTGCCGCATCGGGTCTTGTTGTGGGCAGGGACTACTTCCTATCTTACTCCCCCGAGCGCGTCGATCCCGGGAACAAACGTTACACAACCAAGAATACAAATAAGGTGGTTGGAGGCGTAACATCAACCTGCCTGAGTATTGCAACCGCTTTCTACCAGCAGACAATCGTTGACGTGCTTCCGGTAAGCAGTCCTCGCGTGGCGGAGATGACCAAGGTATTCGAAAACACATTTCGGGCTGTTAATATCGCCCTGGTAAACGAGATGGCCCTTCTGTGCGATCGGATGAAAATTGACATTTGGGAAGTCATGGACGCGGCGGCCACTAAACCTTTTGGGATCATGCGCTTCAACCCCGGGCCCGGCGTCGGCGGCCACTGCATACCGCTTGATCCATTCTATCTAGCCTGGAAAGCCCGTCAATACGACTTCCACACCCGCTTCATCGAGCTTGCGGGCGAAATTAACAACTTAATGCCGTACTTCGTGCGCGAGAAACTTATTCGCGCGCTCAACGCGCGGGGTCATTCCCTTAAGGGCTCTAGGATTCTTATGCTGGGAATGTCATACAAAAAGGATATTCCAGATTGGAGAGAGTCGCCGTCGCTAAAGGTGTTAGATCTTCTGACGCACTACGATGCAATCGTCGACTACCACGACCCGTTCGTCCCTAGCTTTCAAGACGAAAGTGGAATAGTCCGCCACTCCATACCTTTAACTCCTAAAGCCCTTTCAGATGCAGACTGTGTCATCATCACTACCGATCACAGCGAGACGGATTGGGACTTTGTCGTTCGCCACGCGAGGATTGTTGTAGACACCCGAAACGCAACCGCGAAGGTATCGAGGGATCGCGACAAGATCGTTCTGCTGTGAAGGCTGCGATTCGAATTGGGGTAATCGGCGCCGGTTACTGGGGCCCAAACCTTATACGTAACTGCGCGGAGCTCGGCGTTCTCGACTCGGTCTGCGACATCAACGGCGATGCGCTGGAGAAGGTAAGATCGCTTTACCCCTCTGTGGCAACTGTCACCAGCATGTCGGAGCTGTGGGATCGTCCAATAAACGCGGTTGTCATTGCCGCGCCTGCACAACTGCACTCAAAGATGGCTTTGGAGGCCATAGCTGCCGGCAAACATGTCTTCGTTGAAAAACCCCTCGCACTTACAGTCGCCGAAGGAGTTGCCGTTCATGCGGCAGCGAAAGCAGCACGTCTGCAGGTGGTTGTCGGACATTTGCTTCTCTATCACCCTGCAGTTGTTAGAATGCGGTCTCTAATAGCTGAAAACGCAATCGGGAATCTTTGGCATATACGTTTTCGTAGGCTCCAGCTAGGAAAGCTTCGTTCGCATGAAAGCGTCTGGTGGAGCTTTGCGCCACATGACATCGCCGTCATGCTGGCGATTATGGGAAGCGAACCCCTCAGCGTCTCGGCTAGCCAGACATCATACCGTGTACCAGATATCAGTGACGTCGCGTACGCAGATTTTACCTTTACTGGAGGCAAATCTGCCCACCTTGAAGTCTGTTGGTTGGATCCTACCAAATCCGCTCGAATAGATGTTTTTGGCACCGAGGGTGTTCTCTCGCTTGAAGATCGTCGGGGCTCGAGCGAACTGACGCTTACCAAGGCGAGAGCCAATGGAACGGGAGCGCATAGCTTGGAGGTGATCCGCGGCGATAGTCAGCGCATTGACGTGGAAAAAGGCGAGCCGCTTCGGGCGGAACTGAACGCGTTTATTCTAGCAATCGCCACCGGGAAGTCGGCCGAAACGGACGCCCTAGAAGGGATCTCAGTACTTCGCGCGCTTTCGATGGCGGACGATGCTGCTAAGGCTCACCGCGTACTCTTGGAGGCTTCGGCGTGAAAAAACTGCGATCCGAGACATATTTCGCACACGAGTCAGCTTTCATAGATGAACCGTGCGAGATCGGAGCGGGCTCAAAGATCTGGCACTTTAGCCACATCATGACGAACTGCGTTATTGGTGAGCGATGCACAATAGGCCAAAATGTCTTCATTGCATCACGCGTGAGAATTGGCAATAATGTAAAAATCCAGAATAATGTCTCAGTATACGAAGGGGTGGAGTTAGAGGATGACGTTTTCTGCGGCCCCAGCATGGTCTTTACTAACGTCAATACACCCAGATCGTCAGTCCCACGCAATAGACCCGAGGATTACGCTCGCACACTTGTGAGACGTGGCGCCAGCATTGGCGCCAACGCGACGATCGTGTGCGGCAACACGATAGGCGAGCACGCGTTTGTCGGAGCGGGTGCGGTTGTAACAAAAGATGTTCCAGCTCACGCTCTTGTGTTTGGGAATCCTGCCCGGATACGAGGCTATGCGTGCGACTGCGGAGGGACGCTCGCTTTTACGAATGAGAAAGCGACCTGTGATGCATGTGGTGGCGCATGGGTAAAACGAGATGAATCGATAGAGAAAGGGAGCGACAATCGATGATTCCGATACTGGACTTGAAAGCCCAGTACCAATCTATCAAAGATGAGATAGACAGCGCCATTTCGGTTGTTCTCACCGACGGCGTATTCATAATGGGGCCAAAGGTCAAGGCATTCGAAGCGCAGATCGGCACGTATCTCGGAATCGACAATGCGATCACTCTGAATTCAGGAACTGACGCACTGCACCTGGCGCTTCGGGCTCTAGGAATTGGGCCGGGCCACGAGGTCATTACCACACCGTTTACGTTTGTCGCCACAACTGAAGCCATTGGCATCGTTGGTGCTACACCTGTATTCGTCGACATCGATCCGACGACGCTCAATATGGACCCCGAGAAGCTCGAAAATGCGATCACTCCCCGTACGAAAGCGATCATGCCCGTCCATCTCTATGGCTTGCCAGCCCCGATGGGGCGAATTATGGAAATCGCCCGCAAGTATCACTTCTCGGTGGTTGAGGACTGCGCACAAGCGATCGGTGCGCATATAGGGGGCAAAAAGGTCGGCACCTTTGGAGACGTCTCGTGCTTCAGTTTTTTCCCTTCGAAGAATCTAGGGGCTTATGGAGACGGCGGTCTCGTGGCAACAAACGATCCCTCTCTTGCCGAGCGGCTACGAGCGCTCCGAGTTCACGGTGGAGCAGTTAAATATCATCACAGCGAGCTGGGCATCAACAGTCGACTGGATGAGCTGCAAGCCGCAATTCTCAGCGTAAAGCTTCGGCATTTGGAACGATGGACGGAAGCAAGACGATCTATAGCAAGCGTGTATGATCAGGCTTTTGGCGAGCTAGCAGGCGTCACATTGCTACCTGTTCCTCAGGGCACTCGGCACGTGTACCATCAATACACGGTACGTCTGACTGAGCGGGACGAGATCAAGAGTCGGCTAGCAGATTCTGGCATTCAAACCATGGTTTATTACCCTGTGCCTCTACACTTGCAACAAGTCCATGCAACCCTAGGTCATACGACTGCGGATTTTCCCCATTCCGAGGCAGCCGCGCGAGAAGTCTTGTCCCTGCCGATGTATCCGGAGCTTGAGCCAGCTTCGCAGCAGACTGTGATTCGGCAAATGGAGCGATGTTGCAAACTCACATCGGCAATCGCATGAAAATCGTAACGGTCGTAGGAGCACGCCCACAGTTTATCAAGGCCTCTGTCTTGAGTGCAGAACTCGCCCGCCGACCCTGCGCCGAGGTGATCGTGCATACGGGTCAGCATTACGACTTTCCAATGTCGGAGATTTTTTTCGAAGAGCTCAACTTGAGAAAACCAGACTATTTTCTCGAAGTTGGTTCATCGAACCACGCTACGCAAACTGGCGAAATGATCAAGAGACTGGGACCTGTTATTGAGAAGGAGAATCCAAGTTGGGTGGTGGTTTTTGGTGATACGAACAGCACACTTGCAGGTGCATTGGTCGCTTCAAAGATGCAAAAACCGCTCGCTCATGTCGAGGCTGGACTCCGTTCTTTTAATCGTGACATGCCAGAAGAGATCAACCGCATTGTTACGGATCATGTGTCGAATCTGCTTCTAGCCCCCACTCAGAGTGCCGCAAAACAGCTGCGAAACGAGGGCATCACTCAGGCGATCCACGTTGTGGGGGACTTGATGGTAGACTTAGTTATGGACACGGCCTCTAAGCTAACATCCGAGTGCCCAGCGCTAACTCGTTTCGGAGTTAAGCCTCAAGGATATGGGTTGGCCACTGTACACCGAGCGTCGAACACCGATGACACGGCTGTCTTCGACAAGATTCTTGCCGGCCTGAAGCTCCTGCCGTTCCCTATAGTTTTCCCGGTGCATCCGCGAACCGCCCCGCTCGTGTCGCGTTTCGGAGAAAAGCTAGGTAACATTTTTTTTTGTGAACCCCTTTCATATATGTATACAGTTGGTCTAGAAAAGTACGCTCGTCTCATCATCACAGACTCCGGAGGGATGCAAAAGGAGGCTTATGCCCTCGGGGTACCCTGTGTGACATTGAGAACTGAAACTGAATGGGTCGAAACTCTTATGGATGATTGGAACGTGCTGGCGGGGACGGACCCTGAAAGAATCGAAGCGGCAGGGCAGAGGCCTGCACCAACAAACCCTCCAGCCCGGGTTTATGGTGACGGGCGAGCGGCGTGCTGCATAGCTGATTTACTCGTAGGTAAGACATCGGTAATGCTTTCTCGTGAGACTGCTAAATCGTTAACCGATCCTTCTGCTAGGGCAACTGCAATCTGAGGCGCCCAACAGCATGAACGATAGGATGCATAAAGTCTTAGTAACAGGTTTTCCGTACTTCGCTCGCCGCATCGGGAGCCTAGTCGCGAATAACACCTGGCGCGTTAATGTTCAAACACCGCAGGCTTTTGGAAACGCAAATCGTCGTCGTTTTGAGCATGGCCGTCTGATTGCGAGCCTTCCGTTTTACGAACTGATGTACCAAATTGGCGGGCCCACGATCGATAGAAGAGTCATTAGCCTGTTGTCAAGTCTTCATCGACCAATTGTGCTCCACTGGGTTGGGTCCGACGTTTGCGCCGCTAAAGCTCAATCAGTTGCCACACAACAAGGTACGGAGGATGCTATTGTTCACTGGGCAGACTCCCCGTGGCTCCAGGCTGAGCTCGGAGAGATCGGCATTAAGTCAGTCATCATGCCTTCTAGCGCTGTGGCATCAATCGGTTCAGCACCGCTCCCGACCGGGCCCTTAACGGTTCTGCTCTACGTCCCAACCGAGCGCTTCGAATTTTACAGAGGCCCGCTCATGCTCCGTCTTGCAGCTGAACTGCCAAACGTTAATTTCCTAGTTGTGGGCGACAGCGGCGTCGGCCGTTATACAGGTCCCAACGTCCGCTACCTTGGTTGGGTAAAAGACATGGCGGCCATTTACGCTCAGTGCCATGTGCTCGTTCGAATACCCGTACATGACGGCCTTTCTGCAATGGTAGTTGAAGCGCTCGCACACGGGCGACATGTAATATGGAATTATCCAATGACCGGGGTCCTGGTTGCTCCAACAGTCGAGCAGGTTAAAGCCGAAATCGAAAGACTTGAGAACGAGCACACTACTCATGTTCTGTCCTTGAACCAGGTGGGCAAAGGCTTCGTCGAAACCAACTTTAGTGAAACCAAAGTTGCGAAAGAGATCAGAGGCGGCTTTCAGTCGGCGCTTCTCGAATTTCATGACCGAAAGGTTTCAAAATTGCGATCTCGATTAGGAACTCTATGAATGCGACGGCAACGAACACTTCAAGGACGATCCTAGCAGTTATTGCTGGGTTACTTGCATTGGTTGCAGCATCATATTTTTTGATCGCTGGTCAGGCGATTGGCTCAAAGAGCATGACAGCATTGGCGCTCGGCATCGCAGTCGCGCCTCTCGCGATCTACGGCGCTCTACGAAAACCGCTGCTCTTTCCGCTTTGTTTGTTTGTCTTTTTCATCCCGTTTGACGAGCTACTCATTTTGCCGGGATTCGGCACTCTCACGAGACTTCTAGCGGTTCTTTCGGGCGCAGCGATCGCCTTTTGGCTGATTAGAACGAAGCGTGTAACCCAACCACCCAAGTCACTCTTTTTCTGGTTATTCCTATTTGTTTGGATGCTGTTAACCATATTTTGGGCCATTGACCCTTCTCTTGCTGTCAGCCGCGTTGCCACCTTTATCCAGCTGTTTCTTCTGTATGCGGTTATCTGTCTTGTGCCCGTGACTTTGGCAGACTTGAAGGCAGTTGTTACGGCCTCTGTAATAGGTGGCTCCATCGGCGCGGGATATGGCGCCTACTATTTGCACGAAAATTTTAATAAGATCATGCGCGTGCTGCTCACGAATGGGCAAAACGTCATGGACCCGAATCACTTCGGCGCCGCTCTCATTTTGCCGGTCGCCATCGTGACCGTGTTCGCCCTATCAGCGCGATCAATGCTGGTTAAGGTTCTTTTCATAGCCCTGGACGTAATACTCTTTGCGGGGATTTACGCAAGCGGATCGCGCGGCAGTTTCGTGGCGGTTGCAGTTGTTTTCCTATACCTATTCTGGGCATCTCGCCAGCGACTACAGCTTGCTCTCGTCGCCGCGTTTGGTATAGCGGCGAGTTTCTTTACGCCCACATCAATATGGTTTAGATTCCAACACGCGCTCTCTTCTGGTGGCGCCGGCCGGGAGGACATTTGGCACGTCGGATACGCCGCGTTCAAACAGTATTGGCTCTTAGGGGCGGGGCTCGAAAACTTTACCTTGGCATACGATCGCGCATATCTGCAAGCTTTTCAGCAATTTCCGGAAGGTTGGAGCCGCGCAGCACATAGCCTTATATTCCAGTATGGCGTCGAATTAGGTATAGTCGGATTGATATTGATGCTGGCAGCCTGGCTGGTTCAGTATTCAATACTCAATCGTATCGGCCGAGAGAGCAGCCTATACATCTATAGGATGATGGCCCAATCGTCGTTGCTAGGACTGTTTAGCGCCGCTATGTTTCTCGATGTCATGTACCGAAAGTATACCTGGCTTACATTTATGGTGGCAGCTCTCGTTTATGCGGCTTGGAAAGACGAACAGCACCGTAAGCTGCAGGTCATCCCAGGCCCAATAGAAGTCACAGATACTTCACTTGGCTCACGACCTTCTCAACCTTCTGTTACCCGCGTAGGTGAACTGGCCAAATGAGCGAGCGCAGCATTCCATATTACAGACCTAAGATTGGAACTGACGAGATCGATGCCGTTGTTGACTCTATGCGCAACGGTTGGCTTACAACCGGGCCGAAGGCGCAAGATTTTGAGCGCACCTTTTCCAGAGCCTGCGGCGTTAAGCATGCGATAGCGCTGAACAGCTGCACTGCCGGTTTACATCTTGGACTGGCGGCCCTTGGCCTCGGCCCAGGCGACGAAGTGATTATGCCCTCGCTCACCTTCGTAGCCGGTGCGCAATGCGTACGTCACTTGGGGGCGATTCCTGTGTTAGCGGATGTGGATCGTCGAACGTTGTGCATGACGCTCGACGAGGTGAGGCCTCTTGTAACGGCGCGTACTAAGGTTATCATGCCAATGCACTACGGCGGCGCTCCCTTAAACATGAGGGAGATTGTCGAATACGCACAATCACGAAGCATTCGAGTCTTGGAGGATGCCGCTCACGCGGTGGGGACTCTCGACAAAGAAGGGCGCTGGGCCGGAACGATCTCAGATGCCGCGTCTTACAGTTTTTACGCCACGAAGAATATCACTTGCGCCGAAGGCGGGATGTTCGTCACTAACGATGACGAAATAGCGCATAAAGTACGCATCCTGTCGCTTCATGGCATGGATAAGGATGCCTGGAAGCGGTACACGGTTGGCAGCGGCTACGGCTATGACGTGGTAGCCGTTGGATACAAGTATAACATGCCCGACATGGCTGCCGCGCTTGGGCTCGCGCAGCTTTCCAAGCTTAGTGCGTTGCAAGCTGAGAGAGACCAGCTCGCGCGGTGCTATCTGAAGGCACTGCACGATATGGCTGGCATCGAGCCTGTGGGTACCATTCCGAAAGAGCCAAGCCGACACAGTTGGTGCATATTCGCGATCCTAGTCAGCGACGAAGTAGGGTTATCTCGAGATGACATCATTTCAGCCCTGCTTCAGCGAGGCATTAGTACGAGTGTTCATTTCATTCCAATTCACAAAATGACGGCTTACAAGCACACGTCGCATCCTTCGCTCCCAGTCACGGAATGGGCAGCGCAACGCGTGATATCCCTCCCGCTCTATCCTGGCATGACGGCCGAAGACGTTGCGTACGTTTGTTCGGCCCTGCAGTCAATCATTGGAGCATCGAAAATCCTTTCGCCGAGAGCAACCCTCACTTAGCATCAGTTAAACCCTCAAAGTGAGATAACCAAAGTTCGTGCGCTGACGCACGGACTTTTTTTAATGCCTTGCGTGTCCTCTGCTACAGTTCGCGAACCTAAGGGGTGATCTGTGAAGTCCACACTGACACCTCGTGAGCATGCTCACTGCGAGCCCTCTATATAAGCGTATACGATTGCACAGCCGACTATGTGGGCTGCGCGTTTGCGTTTTAGGACTCGTTAGGGGTGTATGTTGTTCAGGTCACACGATAAGCCAATTTTCTATGGTGGGCTCCTCGTTATTATTGCTTCGATTATTTGTGGCTGCGGCGGCGGTGGTTCGTCGGGAGTCATGCCAAATCAGCAATCGATCAACACGACGCCAAGGGGTGGCGCGCCGTCGTCCTCACCTTCGGCATCACCGACCGGCTCACCCAAACCTACATCCACGCCTACGGCGACGCCTCGTCCAACGCCGACACCAACGGCAACTCCTCGTCCAACGCCGACACCAACGGCAACTCCTCGTCCAACGCCGACACCAACGGCGACGCCTCGTCCGACACCAACGCCCGTGCCCACAATCGCGGCTAAACATGTGCTCACCGCCGACTATGCCGGGTCGGGGGTTGGGACGACAGTGTCAGAATCCTTATTGGCGCCATTCCTAACTTGGGCGTCGACATCGTGGCAAGCTAATCCAGCGCTCCGGGCAGTCGGCATCAAAGTTATGTACTACACGAACCCCAATCGCGCGGCCCCGGGTGATGCGATGTATACGAGTGATGAGTCGACGTTCGCGCATGATTGTTCGGGTGCGCGTATTCTGACGTCCACATACGGTCAATACCTCATGGATCCGTCGGCATCGAATCTTCGCAGCCTTTGGAACACGTATATCGCTTCGAAGAGCAGCGGCCGCACTTGGGATGCAATTTTTGAGGACGACGCAAACGACGTATACGGGGCGCCCAGTATGCCATGCGGCTATTCAGCGCCGTCATGGTTGTCGAGTGCGCAGGGGCTAAATGCCTACCAAGTGCCTGTGCCATTAATCTACAACGGCCTTCAAATCAGTGGTCAGATGGGACTTAATACCTCTTCCAACGTTATAGGCGGAATGGAAGAAGGCTGCTACTCTCCGAATGAGCGGCAGACCAAAGCTTGGGATACTTACTGGACGCAGCGCGAAAACACCGAGATCGCGATGGCGCAACAAGGTAAGTTGTTCTTCTGCTACGGCATAGACACAAACGTCGCTTCAACGTCGGTTGACAGCCGCGTTTATACTTACGCTTCGTTCCTCATGACGTACACGCTTGCATCGAGCATCTTATGGGAGTACTATGGCACGCCATCTGGTTTCCACGTTATGCCTGAGTCGCAGTTAGTCGCGCTTGATCCGTTGGTACCTACGCCCAGCGCAATAACCAGTCTACAATTACCATCCGGCGTGTACGGTCGCGAATACGCGCAGTGCTACGTAGCGGGCCTTTTTGTTGGCCCGTGCGCGACGGTTGTGAATCCATCTAGCAGCAATTCGTACGCTTATCCGTATGGCAACAAATACAGACATACGCTAACAATTCTCGGAAGCGGCATACTTGACGGCGGTTCAATCTCGGTATCAGGCCCCCCACCGCCGTCAACCTTGGCAGCGGAAGAGTCGGTCATAGTCTTTCAGTAAACCGGTTTCGTCGGCGAAGGCGCCTTTTGGAGTGAGCAGTGTTATTACGCATTTTTCAAATACAAGCTACAGTCGCAGTTGGACTGGCAATAGTAGTGTGTATAAGTTGCAGCTCGAATACAGTATCGCAGCCACTCCCCCGGCCTACTTCACTTTCTAGAACAGATGCGCAACTCGCAACTAGCGCTCCGACAAGCTACAAAGCGACGGTGCTTGCTGATACTCCTCTTGCCTATTACAGGCTAGACGAAACCTCGGGTTCAACGGTCGCAGACTCGTCAGGTTACGCTCACACCGGTTCGATCAGCGGTGGAGTTTCGTACGCCGTTGGAGGTGCGCTCGGCAATGACTCAGATGCGGCAATGGGCTTTAACGGCTCGAACGCCTGGATAACTGCGGCCGCGCCCACCATCACGAGCACATATACGCTAGAAGCTTGGGTGAAGACTCAAGCAGTTCAGGGTTTCATCCTTGACTTGAGCCCGCAACAACTTGTTTTTGAGAAAGGGAGATTCAAGTTCGGAAGCGGCGGCCACTATCTATGGACGTACAATTCGAGTTACGGGGACAACCTCTACCACTACGTCGTGGCAACGTATGATGGTCGAATGAAGCGACTGTATGTGGACGGAATTCAAGCCAACTCAGTTCTAGATTCAGCGGTCATCGCCACTCCTACGACCTATATCGCACGTTACAGTGGGGGCAGTCCATATGCCCTGGCCGGCTCCCTCGATGAGGTAGCCATTTATGGTAAGGCCCTCACCGCAGCCCAGGTGCTCAACCACTTCAATGCCGCGCATGGCAGTCTGCCATCACCGAGCCCTTCGCCCAGTCATAGCTCGACTCCGACACCGAGCCCTTCTCCCAGCCCTAGCTCCACTCCGAGCACGACAATGAAGCACGTGTTGACGGCCGACTACGTAGCTGGGACTGGCACGAAAGTGTCGCCGTCAACGCTAGCTCCTTGGTTAACTTGGGCATCGATTCCCTGGCAAAGCAATACTTCGGTTCGAGCCGCCGGCATTAAGGCTATGTACTACACGAATCCCAACCGGCTAGCACCGGGGGATTCAATGTGGACAACTGATGAGTCGGCCTTTGCACACGACTGTTCAGGAGCACGCATCCTCACGTCGAGCTACGGCGAGTTCCTTATGGACCCATCGTCATCTGGTTTGCGTACTAATTGGCAGAGCTACATCGCCTACGAAAGCAAGAGCGTAACATGGGACGCGATATTTGAAGACAACGCAAACGATGTTGTAGGCGCGACGACGTTGCCCTGTGGGTACACAACCGCTGCTTGGCTGGCTTCCTCTCAGGGTGAAAATGCCTTCCAGTTACCCACCCCGCTCATCTACAATGGTCTTCAGATCCCCGGCCAGATAAGCCTCAACGCGTCTCCGAACGTTGTTGGTGGAATGGAAGAAGGTTGCTATTCTCTCAATGCGACGCTGACCAAGGCCTTCGACAGTTATTGGACGCAGCGCGAAAATACGGAGATCACGATGGCCTTGGAAGGCAAGCTATTCTATTGTTATGGAATGGATACAAATAACGCGTCGACCTCTGCGGACAGCCGCCTTTATAGCTACGCATCGTTTCTCCTAACATACAGTCCGACGTCGAGTGTACTCTGGGAGTACTATTCGACGCCGTCCGGGTTCCACGTTATGCCGGAGTCCACGCTGGTTGCGCTTGATCCGCTTGTTCCTACGCCGAGCACGATTGATGGGTTGTTGCTTTCAACGAGCGTGTATGGTCGAGAGTATGCGCACTGTTACGTAGCAAAGGTCTACGCGGGTCCCTGTGCCGCGGTGGTTAATACGTCTCGCTATACTTCGAATCCATACCCGTATGGTAACAAATACAAGCATACATTGGTTCTTTCGGGTGCGGGCGTCCTGGATGGCGGTTCGATATCGGAAAACGGGCCCACACCGCCGTCGACCCTAGGGAACTTGGAGTCAGTTATCGTTTTCCAATAGGGCATGGTTACTTGTTATGCAAGCAAGTGACCGGTTTGTCATCCCTTTACAGGATGTACATAGTCATCTATAGTAGACCGTGGTTCGGCACGCATGCGGTTGTATTCGTGTCGATTACCATAATTGAAAATATCAGTTTCTCCGGATTTATCGCCAAATTGATCCGGCAAACGGGGGACGCACATTTAGGGGTGAATTGCTCGGCTTTTAGCCGAGCATAGCGCAACTTCCAGCGCGAATCCGTCAGCTAACCTCGTAGGCGTGGGAAGGATCTATTGTGTTTTTCCCTAGGATATCCGAGGGGTGGACTTCATTTCACGCTGGGTTTAGCGCGCGTTCCATACTTGTGGTGGCTGCGTCGTTGCTAACGGCCGCGTCGATCATTCAGACGGGGTGCGGCGGCGCAAGTTCAGCCCTCCCGCCGGCTCTTGCGACGATGCCCCAAGCCTCTCAACCGCAGTTGACCGAGAGAAACCTAACAGGGAACTCAATCACATACCGCAACGTCATTTTGGCTGACACTCCGCTCGCATACTACCACCTTGACGAGACTTCCGGTTCAACAGTCGCTGACTCCTCAGGTTACAAGCGGACGGGCACGATCAGCGGACATCCGACGTACTCTGTGATCGGCGCGTTGTCTGGCGACAGTGCCATGGGTTTCAATGGCACGGACTCTTGGATCACTGCACCAATCCCAATGGTTGGTCGCGGCTACAGCCTTGAGGCTTGGGTCAAGACGACTTCTAGTCAAGGGTTTGTCGTTGATATTAGCCCTCAGCAGCTCATCTTTGAGGCCGGTAGATTCAAGTTTGGAACGGGCAGCGCCTATTTGTGGAGCTCTTCATCAACCTACGGTGATGGTAGATATCATCATGTCGTGGCGACCTACGATGGGACCTGGAAGCGATTGTATGTCGACGGGAGTCAGGCAAATTCAACGGTTGACAGCGGCGCTTCGATTTCAGGTTCTACAACATACATTGCACGGTATTACAATGGCGGCTATGTGTTTTCAGGATCGCTAGATGAAGTGGCGATTTACGGCAAGGCGCTTACCGCGGCTCAAGTGTTAGCACACTACAATGCCGGAATTGGTAGCTCGGCGACACCGACGCCGTCGCCGTCAGCAGGTATCAGTACAAAGCACGTTCTTACCGCAGATTATGCGGGCGCCGGGGTAGGTACGACCGCCGCCGCTGCTCTCCTGGGGCCGTGGCTAAATTGGGCGTCGACGTCATGGCAAGCGAATACAGCGCTCCGCGCTGTAGGAATCAAAGTTATGTATTACACGAATCCCAACCGCGAAGCGCCTGGGGATGCGATGTATACTAGCGATGAGACGACGTTTGCCCACGATTGCTCCGGCAAGCGCATTTTGACGACGACGTACGGTCAGTATCTGATGGACCCATCCAAGTCAAGCTTACGCAACGTTTGGAACGATTACATACAGTCAAAGACCGCCGGGGTGACATGGGATGCCATGTTCGAAGATGATGCCAACGACGTGTATGGTGCACCGACAATGCCCTGCGGTTACTCGGCGTCATCATGGCTCTCATCCTCGCAAGGAGAGAATGCATTTCAATCGCCGGTCCCAATCATTTACAACGGCCTTCAGATAGCGGGTCAGATCGGTCTAAATAGTTCTCCCAATGTAGCGGGGGGGATGGAAGAAGGTTGCTACTCGCTCAACCCAACACTTAAGAAGGCTTTCGATAGCTATTGGACTCAGCGCGAAGACACTGAGATCACAATGGCGCAGGAGAACAAACTATTCTTTTGCTATGGAATGGACACGAATAGCGCTTCGAGTTCCGTTGACAGCCGGATCTACTCTTACGCGTCATTTCTCATGACGTATAAGCTGTCATCAAGCGTGCTGTGGGAATATTACGCCACGTCATCAGGCCTCCACGTGATGCCTGAGTCGAAACTCGTTGCTCTCGATCCACTCATAACGACCCCGAGCACAATTGGCGGCTTGCTGCTATCGACAGGCGTTTACGGGCGCGAATACGCCCATTGCTATCTTGCGGGATCTTACGTAGGGCCCTGCGCCACAGTTGTCAACTCGTCTCGGTATACAGCCCATGCTTATCCGTATGGGAGCAAGTACAAACATACGTTAACGCTGTCTGGCAGCGGCGTTCTCGAGGGGGGCTCGGTTTCGGTGACGGGCTCGGCACCGCCATCTACACTCGGAAATCTCGAAGCTGTCATCGTCTTTAACTGATCTTTGGAGACTATCTAAGGGGAGAGAGGGGCTGAAACTCAGCCCCCTCTTTTTTAGCCTAAGTCGTGTAACGTGTACACTTTGCTTCCCGAGACCCTACGCTACTTTTATAATGAGCTGGATGGCCATTGTCGACGTGCATGATAAATGATTACAAAGGCCCGTGTTACCTCCCGGCGCAAATAGGCGGTATAGTACTTATACCGGCTCTTGCGAACGATCTCGCATGCCTCGTTACGGCCAGGTGGTGAGAAGATGACACCTTTAATGGATTGGCGTCCGTTAATCACTGCAGGCCCTGATGGCAATCTCTGGTTCACAGCTAATACTCCAGCCGACAAAATCGTGAGGATCACAACCGCGGGATCTGTCAGTGAATTCGCGATTCCGACAAGCTTTAGCAGTCCGGCTGGTATCACCGCTGGGCCGGACGGCAAGCTTTGGTTCACGGAGCGACTCGCAAACCAGATCGGCAAGCTAGTTCCGTAGCCGATTCTCAGCAAATATCTTGTCGACGCTTCCGACGTGACCCCGGCAACGCCTATTGCCAGTGCTGCTCGAACTGCGTAGCGGCGTTGACCGCGGCATGCAGTAACGGACGGTGGTTAACAAAGCAGGGGCTTTTGAGGTTCGGGAAGTTTCCTGAAGGAGTGATCTGAGTTCCGTTCTCTTTATACACCGTGGTGGTGCTGTTGTTGACGTTCGTCGCGTAAATGTGACCACTTGACGAATCGGAAGCTATACCATCAGCCCATCCAGGTGCGATTTTGACATGAGCATTAAAGCAAGTGCTTGCTTTAACACTCACGAACCTATTCTCGCAAACTAAATGCCGAAATACGAATCCGCCACCCCGTCTGGGACGCCAGCACGCCCTGACGCTGGACGTCTACTGCACGTGGTGCCAGCGATGGACTCGGATGCGGCGAGTGTGGATTTTGCACTCCCAAGGTTTTTGGTCGGCGATCTGTTTGGCAAAACGAACTGCTACCGCTCAACTTCGTTGTACGGCACCTTGCTACTATTGCTCGAGGGATTAGTTCAATGCAGGGTGGCGCCTTGTTGCTGTAAAGGTTCCCGACCTCTGTCTTCGTCCAGATAATGTCGAAAGCGCGTGGACCTGGCGATGCTCCGAGCTATTGGGTTGATCCAACGATAGATCGGCAGAGGCACAATATCGAAAGTAAATCTCATCTTGAAGTCGTTGAGGCTTTGTTTGCTGCATTCGAGGCCAAAGATCACACTCTGGACATGTGGCCGGCTCTGACAGTCAGTTAAAAACGTATGCATGAGCGCGTCGTTAGGACCGAAACGAAGAAAGTCCGAATGACTCATTGCCGCGGTAATCTGCACCATCTTGTCGAGCTCAAACGCGCGCAACCACGCAACAAGGTTGTTTTCGACGAAGGCCCCCCAAAGTTCCCGACTGCCAAGCTTCTGTGCGTATCCTATTTCTTGCCGCCATTTCCTTTCATTAAGATACCACGAGTGATTGCCCGCCCATCCTTGACGGCTCAATGCGCTGCGATTGATTTCAAGGCCCCGGACGAGCACGGCGGGCAGCTCATTGGTACCAATCTTTCGAACCACAACCTGTTCCAAGGCGCGGCGAACTTGATTCCTTCGCTTTGACGACAAGCAGGATAAGCCGTACTGCTTGATGTCTCGAATCATCATGAGGTTCAAATGGGTGTTCGACTCTTCAGGTGTTGGAACAGCATGCTGATAGCCGATCAATCGAAACGACAATGGGGGGCGCGCCGCCCCTGGAGAGAAACTCTTTGTAATCTCGAGCGGCCATGAATAAAAAGGTTTGATCCGGTTCCACCAGATGCCGTCGTTGTATGTTACCGGGTGTCCGCTAGCAAGCTCAAGTTGCGCAAACGACTCAATGTTCATTTAGAAAGTTTGACTTTGAGCCAATCCCAGATCGTACCTGGGCCTGTTTGTCGGTCAATTGGGGAAAATGGTCCCTGACAATTATCCGCAAAACTGACGCGTCATCGCGAAATAAGTTTAGACTCACGGGAGGTACTCTTTGATGGAGCGGCGGTCTTTGTGCCTCACTTTTAGGCCAGACATTACACCTACCGCAAAAGGACGCATCACATATGCTTTAAATGCCTTCTGCGCGGTATATGGATACGATTTGATTTCTGACGATGAAGCACAAAGCCTTTACGATCATCCTCGCATCTGCTACGGGAGACCAAGCTCGCGCAACCGAGACGTGGTCATTCCTGCGCTCTACGTCGAACGACAGCCTACAGTGCCGCTACACGCCCCAACGTGGGTGCAGTTGGAAGAAGCTTCAACATACACGAAACTAGGGTTAGCTTCCGTACCCTGTTTTCATTCCTCGCAAAGCGGTCGGCAAGTTGACTGGCTGGCTGAAATCTTCGAATGGCTTTCTTGCGCAGATGAGTATGCAATTCAGGAGCGAGACGACGTAGGACGGATTCCGTTTTCGGCATGCGTCCACGGACGCTTTGATATAGATCCGACGATCCCATATGCCGCCGTTGCAATGTACGAGCTCAACCGTTCTATCCGGCGAGTCGTCGGCGAAACTTGGCCAGATCGGCCGCTTAAGCCGTGGACGGGTCCGGAACAGGTTGTTGCAACTCCGTCGCACGACCTCGATTATCTACCAACGAGTATGATCGATAATGTCCACCGGCTCGCGAAAAACATGGCGATCGCAGCGCTTCAATACCATGATGCCGCTCTCGCGTCTTCTATCGGTGGAGCAGCACTGCGGGGACTAGTTATCGGAAAGTCACCGCTTGACTGCGTCGAGGAAATGTGTCGGCGGGAAGTTGCAGCGGGTGTCCGTTCCACCTCCAACGTTATTGCGCGTCACGGTCATTCCCGAGACGCCAACTATGAGCTCCAAGACCCGCGCGTCGCACGAGCCCTTCGTCAAATCGCGGATCATGGCATGGAAATAGGCCTGCACGGCAGCTATACGAGTTTGGCCGATGGAACTCTTGGACTGGAGTTGGAGCGACTCGCACATGCTGGATATCAGCCAGTAGGCGTGCGCCAGCACTGGCTGCGCTACACCCCAGTCAAGCTCTTTGAGGAAGTCGCAAGACTTGGACTTTTGTACGACTCAACGGTTGGATTTGCTGAACGCGTCGGCTTTAGAGCTGGGGCGAGTTTTCCTTACGCCCCGTATGACTTCAGACGTGAGCGCGCATATCCGTTCATTGAAATTCCGCTGGCTCTGATGGATGTGGCTTTATACCAGCAGGTGCGTGACGGTGGCGGGAACGCGCACGCCTTGTGTGCCCGCGTTCTTGATGCCACCGAAGCATTCGGTTGGGGCGGAATTGCGATCCTATGGCACAATACCGTGTTCCGAGGCGCCCAGATTCCGCTCGAGTTCGGCAATCTTTATTGGGATCTAAAACGTACGTCGCACAAATGGGTGACCAGCAAAGAACTCGCTCAGTTAGTGGTTGCGCCGCCACGTCGCCCGTTGCCGCCTCGGGTGCCAGAGAGAATGTGACGATAGAGCGCTTCCAGCTTCGGCAATTCCTTCTCAAAGGCAAACTCTGCGCCTGCCGCTTGTGAGGCAGCCGAAAGTCGCTGATGCAGGGCCGCATCTGTCGTCACATCGTGAAATGCTTTAGCTAGCGCCACAGGGTCGTCATAGGGCACTAACAGACCTGCCGAACGCTCGTCAATATTTTTCTCGATAGCACCAAAAGCGGGCGCCACAACCGGTAGGCCGAAGGCAAAATACTCAAAGAGTTTCACCGGCAGCGCATTGATGTTTCGAGGATGTTTTGCCAGGGGCATGTATCCGACGTGCGCGTGAGCGATCCAAGGCATTGCCTCTTCATACGGAACCTTCCGGATCAGTCGGACATCCGCATCCTTTGCTCTTTGTAAGAGCTCGGCTCGCTCGTTGGGTAGATAACCAGAAAGATCAATCCCGCCCACGTTGACGATCGGAGTGACGTTGCCCATCTCACGCAAGAGCTCGGCAGCTCGAACGGTAATGTGAAACATTCTGTTTGTGGAAGCTTCACCCACATGCAAAATGTATGGTTCAGCCAGGGGGCGCGGCGCGCGCCGATGTCGTGCTACATCTTCAGCGGTTATCGTCGGAAGATTGCGAATGGTCGCAATGCGATCTTCGCCTAGGAACGCGCTATAGTAGGGTATCATGGCCTCCGAGACTACCACAATACCTGACAACCTAGGCAAGACCAAACGCTCAGTCAGTGCGTAGAGACTTCCAACCGCCGGACGCAAGAATCGCGGCATCCAGGTGTCCTGCTCAAAGCGCGAATGGTAGAACTCGTGCACATCATAGACGATGTGTCGCCCAAATAGCCGCGCGATCGCAGCGGTGACTAACAATTCGGGATCATGGATGTGAATAATGTCATTGCGCCCCAGCATGAATTTAAGAGCGCGCAGATTGCGCGGTATTCGTCCCAAGCGTGAGCGGCCGGGCGCTCCAAGCGGCAAGAGCCGCACGCCATCGGCCTCTGAGGACCGCGAGGTCGTAGTGGCCAAAAGAACATGCCATCCAGCCGACGCAAGCGCCTTAACTTCTTTGTGGTAGATTCGAGGGTTATATGGCGGATGGACGGTCGTTACATGAAGAACTGTTGTCGTGTCTTTCAAAGAGCAACCCCTGTGACGGAAAGTATATGGCTTGTTACTCTCGGTGACACGCCGTCACCTGCAGTTAGAGGTATGTCACATAAGAAGAGAAGGTTCTGCAACAATGGAACCTTCGGCGCACGTGTTAGGTACTTCGATTCTGATTAAAAGTTAGCGCTACCCGACCACAGGAGATTGTGGCTCGCCGCAATCTGGAAACGGTTGATCATTGCCATACGTTTGACCAATAGGAACTTTTCATCGATAAGAAAGTAATTTTGGGCTTATGATCAAGGCAAGCAAGCTGATGGTCGCAGTCCTGGCGGCAACGGTTGGCTTTGCAGCTCAGGCATCCCCAGCAGCAACTCCAGCCGCCGTGGTTGAACATGTCCTCACTGCTGACTATCTGCGCGGCGCCGCTCTAGACACTGCCCTTCCACCTACCGCGCTCGCACAGCATCTCTCTTGGGCCTCGAGTTCGTTTCAGCTCAATCCAGCTGTGAGAGCTGCTGGTATACGTGTAATGTATTACACGGACCCATTCAGGCAGAATCCGACGAATGCTATGTACACTAACGACGAGACGACGTACGCTCACGCATGTGATGGGTCACGCATTAAGTCACTTTCATATAGAGATATGTATTTGATGGACCCTTCCTCTCCGAGCTTACGAGCTCTCTACAAACAGCATATCGCGTCACGCAGCGCAAGCGTGCTGTGGGACGCATTTTTTGTTGATGATGCAAACTCGCTTTATGATCTGTCAAATACGCCATGCGGTTACACGCCAGACTCCTTCCTTGCGGCGAGCAAGAAGCTCATAGAGGAAGTACACGTCCCTGTTATCTACAATGGGCTCCAGATCGACAAAGAGCGCGAACTCAATAAGGCTCCCAATGTTATAGGAGGTATGGAAGAGGGTTGCTATGCTTCCGCCGTGTCACGGCCAAAGATCTGGGATAAGTATTGGATTCAGATTGAGAACACCGAGATCGAGATGACCGAAGACAAGAAATTCTTCTTTTGTTACGGAGTTGACACGTCAGATGCCGCCTCAGCGATCGATGGCCGGATCTACACGTACGCTTCGTTCCTTCTCACGTATTCCACAAAATGGAGTGTACTATGGGAACTCTATAGCACGCCGTCCCGCTTCAGAGTTGAGCCCGAAAGTGAAGTCGTCGCTCTCGACCCAGTAATTCCAACGCCAACGGACATCTCCGGCCTCAAGCTGTCATCAGGGGTTTACGGTCGAGAGTATCGCAAATGCTACATTGGGGGCGCGGCGGTCGGAGCTTGTGCTGTCGTAGTCAACCCCGATAGACAAAATTCGCACGATTTCCCCTATAGCGGCAAGTATCAACATACACTCGCCCTAACGGGCGGAGGTGTGCTCGACGGTGGATCCGTTTCCACATCAGGGCCGTCACCACCAGCCGTTCTCGCGCCACTAGCCGCCGTTATCGTATTTCGATAGCGCGGCATGCGTGTTCTTGTAATAGCCAATGATTTTCCCTATGCAAGCACGCCGCAGGCCGGCATTTTTGTGTTACGGCAGATACAGGCACTCCGTAGCCTAGGGTGGGAAACTAGAGTTCTCAGATTTATTCCTTGGGCACCGCCACTGTTCTCTCGGTGGAAACAATATCGCGAGGTTCCCATCAAGTATACGTACGCCGACATAGAAGTCTCGGTTACGCGCGTGCTTCTACTTCCTCGATTCGGCATGATGCAGTACATAGGTAGTCAATCATACGACTTCGTTGCTAGAGCAATATCTAACTTTAAGCCAGACCTGCTGCACGCGCATCAAATAATACCTACCGGTTTGCTGGCCATAGGACATCGTTGTCCAGTCGTGGTGACGGCGCACGGCAGTGATGCGTACGACTATCCATATCGAAACAACGCATTCCAAAGGGTAGCGAAGAAAGTCTTAGCTGATGCGGACAGAGTTGTGGCGGTTAGCCGCTTCATTGCCACGCACGCCGAGCGCCTTGGGGCCAGCAAAGTGCAAGTCGTGTTTAATGGCGCCGATCCAGCGGTTTTCTTCCCGGCAGATCGCGCGCTTGCCCGTAAGAAGTTGAAAATTCCAGCAGATCGGAACGTTGTGGTATACGTCGGATATCTGGGAGAAGCCAAGGGAATTTTCGACCTGGCCATTGCGCTTCGCCAACTGCGAGAACTAAGCCCATTGATACTCGTCGCGGGTTCCGGCGAACAAGAATTGGCAATGGGCGAAGAGCTTCGTCGGCATGACATCGACCACCGATTCTTTGGTGTCTTAAACCAAATTGATGTGGCAGAGCTGGTTGCTGCGTCCGACATTGTCACCTTGCCAAGCCATCGGGAAGGTCTGCCAACGACAATTTGCGAGGCTATGCTTAGCGGTAGAACAGTAGTGGCCACGGCCGTAGGTGGAGTTCCCGAAATTGTGTCAGATGGAGTGACTGGATTTCTCGTGCCTCCAAAAGAGCCGGCGACCCTTGCAGTCGCACTACGCGACGTGTTTGTGAATCCCCATTTACGCGACGATGTCGGTCGGAAGGCCTACGACTACGCTTCGTCGCACCTGACGTGGTCCGCTAATGCTGCCGAATATGATCGAATATTCCGAGAACTTGTTGATAGAAGAGCTCAGAAAGGAGTAAAGGGGACACCTCAACGTGCAACCTGAGCGTTTGGTTCTCGTCTTCGTCATCTCGGTGGTGTGTACGTATCTTTCGAGGATCATTGCCTTAAAATTTGGAATCCTCGACGCGCCAAACTCTCTAAAAATTCACAAAACCAGCCAACCTCGCTTTGGTGGCTTCGGTATCTTCGCCGCACTCTGCGTCGGAATCATCATGCTACCCTCGTCCTACCACCGGGTACTCGCCGGCGCAATTGTTATGTGGCTGGTGGGCGTGATCGATGATCGATGGACGATTGGGTCGCTCCAAAAGTTGGCGGGTCAATGTTTAGCGGGTGCGATCCTAGGATACTCATTGTTCGAGTTAGGCCCAAGCTGGGTAGGACTAACGTACGGCGTTTTAGGCTTTTTGTTAGCAGTTGTCTTTGCGAACGCGGTGAACCTGATAGATGGAATGGACGGGCTAGCGGGCGGCAACTCGTTCCTTATTTTTGTAGGCCTCGGTTTAATGGAGATATTTCATGGCGGCGACTGGCATGTGTCGTTTGTGACCGCCGCCGCAATTTTAGGATTCTTGCCTTTCAATTTTCCAAGAGCAAGGCTTTTTATGGGGGACTCGGGTAGCCTTGTTATCGGGTATTTTATTGCATACACACTCGTGATGCTCTTGATTGCGAGTCCCACACTATTCGTCTGTGGCCTCATAATTTCTATAGTGCCAACCTTTGACCTTACACTTGGCGTCATACGGCGGTTAATCCATGGCAAACCAATCTTCGCCGCAGACAGGGGGCACTTCTATGATCGCCTTAACGAGTCGACTCACAACTCTGCGAGAACGGTTCTCATTACCTACGCCTGCACCATGACCTTAAACATCGTAGCAATCTTTCTGTCGTTCACTTCCCTCGCGGTCGCAACAAGTGGTCTGCTGCTGATATCGCTGCTTCTACTGCTAATTTCGCGTTCGATGGGCTGGTTCCAGACCGAAGCCGAGTTGGGGAGGATCTAACATCGAAGCGGCGGTTAAGATCCACATGGCAAATGCGGATCTCGATGAAAGCGACTACGATCTTGTGCTCGAGGTCTTGCGTTCAGGGCGCTTAACTATGGGGCCAAAGACCGATGAGTTCGAACGCATTACCGCGGAATACTGCGGCGCTAAACATGCTGTCGCTGTTAACTCTGGTACGGCGGGCCTCCACTTGCTCTGCATTATTGCAGGTCTTAAGCCCGGGGATGAGGTCATTACGCCGTCCTTTAGTTTCGCGGCTTCGACCAACTGCTTCTTGTATCTCGGGGCTACTCCGGTATTTGTCGATATCGAGCCAGAGACATATTGCATCGACCCCGAACTCATTGAAGGTGCCATCACGAGTAGGACAAAGGCGATTTTGGCCGTCGATGTTTTCGGACACCCCGCAGATTGGAATAAGATTTCAGCGATCGCCCAAAGGCACGACCTGAAGTTAATTTCGGACGCCTGTGAATCGCTCGGAGCGGAGTACGAAGGTCAAAAGGCGGGTCCTTTCGGGATTGGCGGTGTCTTTGCGTACTTTCCAAATAAACAGGTCACGACCGGAGAAGGCGGGATGATCGTAACAAATGACCCTGATGTGTGGCATGTGGGGCGAAGTCTGCGCAACCAGGGCAGGGACGAAATTGGAGGATGGCTCGGTCATACGCGGTTGGGTTATAATTACCGGATTGATGAACTGAGTGCAGCGCTCGGGGTTGCCCAGATGCGACGAATCGAGCAGTTGCTCGCCAAGCGTAAAACTGTTGCCGCACTCTATAATGAGCTGCTCAAAAAGGAGCACCGGGTCAGGACACCAAGAGTTAGGCCACGCGTTCAGATGAGTCATTTCGTATACGTCATCGAGCTGCAAGAAGGCTTGTGCAGAGACGACGTCATGCGAGGGCTAGAAGAACGCGGTGTGCCCAGTCGTGGTTATTTTTCTCCCATTCATCAACAACAATATATTCGGGAGCTTCTGACCTCTCCCGCTCCGCCTCTACCGGTAACTGAGAGGGTTGCTGCGAGAACCATAGCCTTGCCCTTCCACAACAATCTCTCAAGTGAAGAGGTGGCGTACGTTGTAAGTGCTTTGAAAGACGTGCTCGACCGTCTATCCTAAAGGGAGAGGACGCTACCATAGGACACCGCGATGAGACTCCCTTTCTCGAAGCTCGGAAAGCCATTTGCCGACCAAGTTATCCCACTTGAAGTTTTCAGTCACATAACTGCGGCCGCTATCCGCCATCTGGCGGTGTATTACCGGATTTGTGGCGAGGGTAAGAACCGCATCTTCAATATCTTTCAGCGACTCAGGCGGAACTACCAATCCTGCCTTAGCATCTAACAGGATTCTACTTCCTTCTCCTGTGCCCGAGTAAACAACTGGAACTCCGGATGCAAGCGACGTAAAAAGTTTTGCGGGGCGTGTTCCCTCGAACAATGGATTATTGGTCAGAGGCAAGATCGAACCGCAAGCGAGCGAGAAATATCGGGGCATTTCGGATTCTGGTTGAGAGTCGACAAAAATTATGTTTCGGATGCCGTGTTCAGTCGCCCGTTTAATGAGCGCCGCCTTGGTAAAGCCGTCTCCGACAAGGAGCACCGCAATATTGCGATCTTCTAAGCGTTGAGCGAGATCAAGCAGGAGGTCGAGTTTGTATGCCAAGCCGTGGGTACCAGCATAGATGAAAACTTTCTTATCTTGTAGCGCGAGCTTCGCTACGAGTTCAGAATCAGGCGGACGCGGGTAGTAGTGGGACGTATCTACCCCATTTGGTAAGAAGAGTAGACTTGACTCGGCGACGGCTGGGCGCTCACGCAGCCGTCGCTGAATGCCTTCCGTCACAGCGTTGACGTAACGAGAGCGGCCGTATGCCCAACTCTCAAGACGACCGGCCAGCGCAAGAAGCCCAGGATTGCGCACGACACCAAGCATCTTAACCGATTCGGGCCACAAGTCTGCTACATTGAGAATGATGGAAACTTTTCTAATCATGCTAAACGCGACAGCAGGGAGGATCAGAAATAAAGGTGGCGATTCCACGAATATATAGTCCGCCTTTTGGGCTCTAAGTAGCCCAAACAGCGCGGTCGCCGCAAATGAGCAATAGTTGAGCAGTCGTTGAAGAACGCCGCTCCCGGGTGACGCGTAGAGCCACGTCCTGTGGACTGTTATCCCTTCCCAGGAGTCGCGCACATAGAGCTTTCCTCGATAGCCAGAGAAGATTCTTCCCTTAAGATGGTGGGGCAAAGCCGTTACAATTTCGACTTCATGTCCCGATGCTTTCAACGCGCGAGCCAATGCTGCAAGGCGCGTTTGCGAGGCTCCTATCTCCGGAGGAAAGTATTGAGAAAAAATAAGAAAGTGCTTGGCCATTGTATCGTCAGCTATGAAGGTCTCGCGAACATTGCGTTCAAGACTTCAGCGAATCTTGACGCGAGCTGTTGGGCTGTGAATGGCTGAAACGTTTCTTCAAGTACGGGCTCAATGCGGCCGCTTGAATAGCGAGCGTATAACTCCCTGATTGCACTCTGGCACTGCTCCACGTCGGACGCGAAAAGCCCTAACGCGCTAGAGTCGATGAAGTTTTTGACAACGCTTTCCGCCCCGCCTATTGCAAGCACGTGTCTCTTAGCTCCAATGTACTCAAAGATCTTACTGCCATATTCACCAGCCGTTGCTTTGTCCGAACGCAACAAGACCAGTAGGACGGCCGAGTCGCGTTGCGCGCGGAGCATTTCATCTCTGTCAACGAGGCTGTGCAGCGTAACGATTGAACTCAAACCATAGCGCTCTGCCAGCGGGGGTATCATTCTAAGGTCAGCACCGTAGAAATCGACCTTTGCTGAAATGCCAGCGGCTTCGCCCTGTCTCCTAAGCGAGGCAAGCGCTGCAAAGAGCGTTTCAGGGCTTCGTCGACCATCGTATAACTGGCCACCATACGTCAATCTAAACTCCGTTGGATAGGGATTCGCGATACCATACCAATCCGTTAGGTCAACCGCATTTGGGATCGTGTAAACGGGTAGGCTCGGTGCCAGCGTCTGCATGGGCCTGACGAACGCGTCCGACACAGTGGTTATTGCCGCGGCTTCTCGCAAAAGTCGCGCTTCGAGGCGATGCTCAAGTCCCCTACGGATTGGGCCGAGCTCTCGGTACGGGTTCGTGGTCCACATATCTCGATAGTCTGCAAGCCAAGGCAATCCATGTCGGCGTCGCACAAGAGCGCCTGCAATATGCATTGACGCCGGCATCGCACTGCTCATCACTGCATCGTGGTGCTCGTGTTTTAGAGCTTGTGACGTTTCACGAAGAGCGCTCGGCAGCCAAAAAATTGCGTCATCTGGAAAACAAACGAAGCTATGAAACGCACGCTTGGCGAATTGTGGTGTGAGTGTCGCAAGTCGTTGGCGGGTTCGAATTGTCCATGAGCCGGCATGTGGGCCCGCATTTGGGTTCACAATAGCTGGCGTAACAACTGTGGTCGCCCATCCGTGTTCGATTAAATATTTGGAAAGATAAAACGGGCGCAACGAGCCGGCTGCGGGCTTCGGTGGATAGTAATATGTCAGGAGAAGAAGGCGTTTCAACGAACGTTTCCGGCCGTGCAAATAGTGATGACTCTCTTGGCGAAGAGGCAAAAACCACCTTTGAAGACCTCAGCGGTACTAGGCCTTTGTGTTGTGTTGGAAGGTCTTTTGGCGGGGGTTAATTCTTGTCTCTTCTCGAAAATTCGGCTCGTTGAGTATATTTTTAGTCATCGCCAAAATATTGGCGCTCCGAAGCTCTTCGCTTTGTAGCTAGTTGGTCGAGTGTCCGCAGATTTTCGACTCAAGATAGGTCGCGACAGCGTCCGCACGTTTGTGAGCGGCGCTCTAGCGAGTGCTCTCGCTATCCTCACGGGAATCGTACTGGCAAAAGCGCTTGGCCCATCGGGCAAGGGTGAATATTCCGCGGTCCGACTGTTGTATGATGGTGTCGTGGCCATTGCGGGAGGCGCTGGAAGCGCTATCGTCTACTACCTTACAAAAGGCGATAAACCGCTGCGTGCCCTACTGCCGCCGCTCCTTCGAGCGTTTTTCGTCTTGTGTGCCGTGCTATGGTTGGGATCGTTAGTTTGGGCTGCACTGCATGGGTTCAACTTAGGTCTCGTGGTATTTATGATCATCGTCCCAGCATCGATCATTATATCCTGGCAACCTTCCCTCTTTGTGAGCTTCGATCGCGTAAAATCACTGAACTACCAAAATGTAACGCTCGCGTTGATAACGTTCGTTGGCACGGCTATTGCCCTCTTGCTGTTCCACACGTCGGTCGTCGGCCCGCTAGCAGCGTGGATGTTTGGATTGTACGTGCTCGCACTCGTCGTCGTCCTTTTTTCGATAGAGACAATGAAGCGAGAGCCGGCCCATGTCGAGCCTGTCAGTGATCGTGAAATTGTAAATTTCTCGGTTAGATCGAGTTTGACCAATGTGCTGGCCTTCCTTAATTCGCGTATTGACTCGATGCTTGTGATCGCGCTGATCGGTATTGCGGGTTTTGGAATTTACTCTATGGCTACAGGTGTCTCGGAAATGCTATATGCTCTTTCCGGATCAATAGCTACGGCAACAGCGCGTTCCATTGGTGTTAGCAATCTCCAGACTTCTGCTACCGTCACGGCCAAGGCGGTACGCTTCAACCTTATAGTTGTGGCGCTCGTCTCGTGCATTATCTTCATTTTTGCGCCGTTTCTGATCCACAAGGTCTACGGGAAGGCTTTTGATTCAGCAGCGCTGCCTCTCAGAATTTTGCTCCCTGGTCTAGTCATGTTCTCCTCAGCGCGAATTTTCAATGCTTTTTTCACATACCAGTTGGGTCGACCAATATTCGCGGTGTACCTCTTAATAGTAGTAACCGTGCTTCAAGCAATCGGCTGCCTCGTGTTTATCCCTTTGTTAGGATTAGCAGGAGCCGCTTGGGCTTCCACTGGGGCGTACGTAATCGCGACTCTGGGACAAGCGTGGTATTTCTGCAGGGTTTCGAAAATTTCGCACCGGGCGTTATGGCTACCCACAATGGATGACTTGTCGAAACTATATGAAGTTGCGGCCTTAACGGCAAAGACCTCATTCAGTATGCGTTAGACGTTGAGCGTGGTCTCAGCGAATAAAATCCAAGCTTTCGACGTAACGACGCCCGGCACCGCGCTCCCACGGGCGTGCGGCCATCAACGCGGACACTACAGCCCTCGATGCGGGCGATTTGTTGAGCGTATAGAAATGAATTGCGGGTACGCCCGCCGCGAGCAAGTCTACACACTGCAATGTTGCATAAGCGACCCCCAGATCCATGATTGCTTCTGGTTGATCCTTGCGAGCCTCGAGTTCTGCAATTAGCCGCGGAGGTAGAGTCGCGCCGCACATGCTTGTAAAACGGGCGATTTGTTCAGCATTTGTGATTGGCATAATCCCTGGAATAATGGGCACATCAATTCCCAGGCGGCGTGCTTTCTCAACAAAGAGAAAGTATTTTTCATTGTCAAAGAAGAGCTGGGTAATAAGGAACTGCGCGCCCGCATGTACCTTTGTACGTAGGTTGTGAAGGTCTGTAGCGAAATCGATTGCCTCAATATGTTTCTCCGGATAACAAGCTGCTCCGACGCAAAAGTCGAAACTTGATCTCACTAGTTCGACAAGGCCTGACGCGTGCTCCAGGCCTCCCGTAGGTGGAACAAATCGTGTAGCGCCTCGTGGCGGGTCGCCGCGCAGCGCCAGGACATTGTCGAGACCAGCCGCTGCGAGTTCGTTGAGAACCTCGCGTATCTGCCCGACGGTGGCATCAAAGCACGTAAGGTGCGCCATTGCTTCGAGTCCAAGATCGCGTTTGAGCGCCTTCACAACCTCAGTCGTGCGCGTGCGCGTACTTCCTCCCGCACCATACGTCACTGAGACGAATGCTGGACGGAGAGGAATAAGCGAGGCTGCCGTTTCCATGAGGGCTGCAACGCCCTCCTCACTCTTTGGTGGAAAGAATTCGAACGAGAATGATGGCTTGTCTTTGGCCAGGATCTCCGTAATCTTCAAACGCGCCTCAAGAACCGTGCCTACAACTGCCAGGTGGATGCGGGTATTTCAATATTCACCTTCAAGCCTGAATTTACGACGTGCCTGACAACTTTATCTCCTGCATATTCGTAGAACTCGAGTGGCAACCAATTAGAGCCGAGCATGTAGACTTCTTTGGTGACATCAGTAAGCGGCGCCGGCGCGTGAGTTTCGATCGTTACCACAACTTTTCCATCGACTCTCGTCACGTGTTCAACCTTGGGATCGAGCGATTCCAAATGGGCCAGCAGCGCCCCGAAATTCGCTTGGTCGATTGTGTCGCCGCGGAGATCAGTTGCAAACTTGCTATGCAGATCGACGTTCAGCTTGATAAATGAGAGGAACCCGCCTTGGTGTCCTCGGACCTTATCGCCGCCGTTCCAAACGGCGGCGCAGCCCCGGCCGTCCCCACCCACGATATCCACGCGCGTTTTGGTAGGCTTTTCAAATCGCACCATGTAGACGCGATCTTGGACGCTATTGCCTTTGGCCTCGTGAACTGTTACTGTGCCCACGTACGTTTTAATTGAATTCCACGTCGCCTTCATTTTTGCGATCGTCTCTCGGGGGGTCAATTTTTGACTTGCGCCGCCGCCGGCCTTTCCAAGAGCAGCGCCCGCGTACAAGACTAAAAGAACGATAGCCATCACGGACACCGTTGAAACGTGTTTCATCTGCCTCTCGGGCGGGGCGGTGGTACAGGACCCAAACTAAACATCGTCTCAGTTTCGGTCACGCTCGAGACGCCGATGAGAACGTCCGTTTCCGTCTGTCCCAGCACGTATTCGATTTCTTGGCCCATGGGTGCCCCGGCATAACGATGCTCCCTATATGTACCCATAACGATAAGGCTCGCGTTTTCCTCACGGGCGGCAGCAATAACGGCAGGCCCGGTCTGCCGATCGCGGATGGTTCGCGTCGTGATCTCTATGCTAGCTTTGCGCCCGATTTCTTCGGCGGCTGTGAGCACCTCCAAAGCCGCACGCTCTTCCTGAGGAAGCTCGGCATCGATTGGCAACGTATAAGGCACTTCAATGACATACAGAGCAACCAGTTGTGCTCGGCGACCTTTAGCCATCCGAACGGCCAACGCCATGAGCACTTCCGAGTGAATGTGGTTGGAAAAGACTATAAGGATGACACCCGTGATCTCCCTGGCCTGCTCAGCCGCGTGCTCCGCGATCAGCTCGGTGCGGCTCGTTGGAGCATGCAGCATAGTGAATATGGTCGCGCTGATTGCAGCAACGATGGCGAGCCCAACAAAGGCGCCGACCGGATCTACTGACAACACGTCAGGATTTCGCGAGACCTCTCACAGCTTTAAGGAAAATGAGCCCACGCCACACGCCTGCCACCACGAATAGCACCGGTACCAACAACCAGCCCAAGGCTGCGCCCGAAAGAGGCACTATATTTGATAACCGAATAAACATGATCACGCCCAAGGCGGCAATAACGAAGGACGTTATTACCTTGAACCTCAATCGGCCGGCATTCATAGACTCTGTCAACTTCTGGAGTTCGGAAAAGGGGTCCTAGTCTAGTTTCGTCGAGTTCAATCCCTTGTAAGGGGGCTGATGGTTTTTGAAGGGATACTACACAAGGGCTACGTAACGGCCAGTCCGCTGCGATCCTAACCGTTGGGTATCGGAAGTGTGGCCTTTAGAACCTGCGTAACTTTCAATCAAGCAAAACGAAGTACTTTGTTGGACCAGCACGGCTGGGTCTTTGGGTTCAAAAAACGACTAAAGTCTTTTTTTGCGGTCTTAGTGTGATTTTATGGAGGTATACTCGCTTTTAGAACGTTCATTTGCAACTTAGTCGCGGCGAAATGAGGAGCAGCCCGATGTTATACGTGGGGAAAGAAGCACCTCGTCTATGGGCAGCTGGTGTCGTTTTCGGTCTCTTGGCGCTATGCGCTTGCAGCGTCAACGGTGGCAGTCTTTCAGCCTTCGTGACGAGGCACCAGCCTGGCAGGCTCACAATTTCAGGGGCGGGGTCGGTTAAGCTCTTTGTAACCAACCTACCCAACGCCATCACAGAGTACGATCAAAATGGGAATCAAATCACTCAATCAGGGACTTTCCCTAACCTGAACCAACCCCTTGGCATCACCTTCGATTCGTCAAATGGCGACCTTTACGTGATCGATCACGGTTTCAATACCTCCGGGAACAACACCATCACAGAGTACGATCAAAATGGAAATTTACTCAATACCTTTTCCGCCCCTTTCCCAACCCTATTCGATCCGACGGGCATAGCTTTTGATTCTTCAAATAACAACCTTTACGTGGTCAACGGCAGCTCCACTATCACAGAGTACGATCAAAATTTGAATCCGATCACTACCTTCGGGTCTTTCCCAACTCCCCTCAACGGGCCGGCGGGTATAGCATTTGATTCGTTAAATGGTCACCTCTACGTGGTCAATAATGGCAACAACACGATAGTGGAGTTCGATCAGAACGGGAATCTCATCACTACATCGGGGACCTTCCCAAAGCTCGATCTCCCCGTTGGCATAGCGTTCGATGTCGCAAACGGCCACCTGTACGTCACTAACTTGGGGTGCCCGTCCCCACACACTCCCCCCAGGATCACAGAATACGATCAAAATGGGAATCTGATCGTCATTCCATCGGGGACTTTCCCCAACCTCAACGGGCCCACTGGCATTTCCTTCGATTCGGCAAATGACCACCTTTATGTGACCAACTCCAGCAACAACACCATCACGGAGTATGATCAGGATGGGAATCGGATCAGCACTTCAGGGACATTCGTGGGACTCCACTTCCCGAGTTCGTTGACCGTAGCTCCGTAATAGTTGCAAGTAAAAGGAGCCCTCCTATGTTTGTTTTTCGACTTACTTGAAAACGATCACGGCCTCGAGCCACGGATTCGTAGTGCTCCCGAACCTCGCTTCTTCTTCGTTGCCAATATTTGAGAGCGCGCCCTCGGTGACATGACCCCAGAAGAATTCGCCATCGCGGCGATTAACTCACTCGATCCGAAATTGCCCTGACGGTATCCCCATCATGCCCCCACTAATGAGTGGAAAATTTCCGTTGCGTGGGTAGTTGACAGCTCTTGAGCGTACTCCTGCGGTGTCCTCCATCCCAAGCTCTTATGTGGTCGTTGCGAGTTGTATTGTGCGCGCCAGTGTGCGAGGATCGTACGCAGCTCATCGAGCGATGTGAAGTCGTGCTCGTTAAGGCATTCGTCGCGTAATCGCCCGTTGAAACTCTCGATGAAGGCGTTTTGCACCGGCTTACCAGGCGCGATGTGATGCAAGCGTACATTATGCTCTTGCGCCCATCGAAGCAGTGCGAGCGAGCATAACTCTGGTCCGTTATCGGCGATCAGCATGCTCGGGTAGCCGCGCAGACCAGCGACCGCATCCAAGGTGCGCACCAGGCGCTGGCTTGAGAAACCATAGTCGGCTTCAATGGCCAGGTTCTCGCGCGTGCAGTCGTCGACCACGGTGAGCATCCTGAAGCGACGTCCGTGGTGGAGGCGGTCATGCACAAAATCAACCGACCATCGCTCGTTGGGTCGGGAAGCATGTGCCGGTGGGATACCTCGCCCCAGCGCGAGCTTGCGGCGAATGCGCTTTCGTACTTGTAGGTGAGCTGCGCGGTAGATGCGGCCGATGCGCTTGTGGTTGTCTTGGATCCCTTCGCGCCGCAGGAGCACGATCAAGCGTGGCAGACCATAACGCCGATGCGCGCGCCAGCGATTCCAACTGCTGGCGCAACGGCGTCTCATCGATCCGCCGGCTGCGATAGTGCAAGAGCTTGCGATTCACGCCCAACCAGCGGCAACTGCGCCGTTCGGGGACCATGAACCGCTCACGCACGGCCTGCACGGCCGCTCTCCGCTGTGCAGACCTTAGAAGTTTCCCCCCGCCACCATCTTGAGGGCTTCGATGTTCAAGGCTTGATCGGCAACGATCTTTTTGAGCCGACGGTTTTCCTCTTCCAGCTGCTTGAGACGCATCAGGTCACTCGTCTCCAAGCCGCCATATTTGGCTCGCCAATTGTAGAGCGTCGCATCACTGATGCCGTGCTGACGGCACAAATCTGCGGCCTTGGCTCCCGCCTTTAGCTCTTTGAGAATGCTGACGATTTGAGCTTCACTGAATCGTCCTTTGCGCATGTGGGCTCCTTTCGAGGCGATCGCCTCAGAGTCCACTAACTAATGGCGGACTCACGGGGATACCGTCAGCCCTTATGCGTGGGATACTAATGGGTGGCACGTCAAGAGCACTGTGTAGTATCCTTGACGGTTTTTGAAAACACAACGTGAATCCAGATCGGGGAAGGAGGCGAAGCCGCATTTTGCAGGCGATTACAGATCGCGGCAAGTTTGCTGCTTATTTTGCCCACCAATGATTTGGGCGTATAGGGCGTGAGTATGTTATCGCAAAGAATACACCTAGTTCCTGGAACAAAGCTACCGTTGGGATTGCCCGCAATATCGTCGAGAATTACCGCAAGCGGGTTTGTTCTACTTTTTGTTCGACCGACGAGAACGGTCGACTTTAACTGAAGGGTGGGGAACAGTTGCATCAGCCGTCTCGCGTCAAAACGGTTCCTGTGACCCCAAGGCGGATTAATTTGGCCACACCGCAAGCAGCGTGTCCGACCTAGCCGTAGGTCCTGGCAGAACGGTACACCTATCATCAGCTCATGCTTTGTAACTCTAGCAAGCTCTGAACAAGCCGATTCCAACTTTGGTGGCACTATGTGCTCGAGTACCTCGAAACAGCAAACCACGTCAAACGAGTTGTCTGGGAACTGCAACCGAGTTACGTCCCCTCTTACGGATGTAACGTTCGGAATATTTATTTGTGGAGGCTCTAAATCAAGGGCGGTAACACACTGGAAATGCGACGCCAATTCACGCGTCACAAATCCGTCTCGAGCGCCAACGTCAAGCGCAGAAACTCTTTCCTTAGGCAAAAGGCTAACAATAGAGGCGAGCCTGGCACGCTCTCTTGGCGTGTCATGCTCATCGCCTAGCGGAGAAGAGTTTTCCATATAGCGGGACGCGGTCCGACCAATATACATATCCTTTTGGACAACTCTGAGCTAGCAACGTCCCTTCAGTTGACGGCAGACTGTTGCCTTGCCTGATCGAAAAACCTAAGATTAGAAATGTTGTGGGTATTAAATGTGAGCGCCGAGAGATTCCAACGCCTTTAGATGCGCTTCGGCTTCTTTGACGTCAGCAACCAGCCGTTTTTCGCGTAACACCGGCAGCGCTTTGATGAGATATTCCCGCGCAGCGGCGATCTCACTCGGTAAAGCCACGCCCGTAGCCTTAATCTTCGAGCAGTACATGCCACCAAGCCGAGCGTAGGTGCGAGCAAGTTCAGATGGGTGTTGCAACGGGGTGAGCATGCCGACAGCCGCCGCGTAGTGATCCTCGGCTTCTCGCCACTGCTGTTTGCGCGCGGCCATCATGCCCTGCATAACGCGGCTTAGCGCGCCGGTAAACGTCTTGCTCGTTAGCAGGTCGCTCTTAAGATAGCCACCGCTCGACTGGTCGGCTGTTGCGGCCGGCTCGTCTGCTGGTGGTTTGTTCGTCGTTGCTGCGATGGGGGTGTCCGCCGTAACACGCTGAGCCTCGACGGCCTCAACCTCGCTCGCCGTTCGGGCCGACTTGCTGCGGCTGAGCGCACCTTGAACCGCACGCAGATCGGTTATGAGTGAACCCGCATCTGGGTATCTGCGCGCAGGCTCCTTGTCGAGCAGTCGCATGATGATGCGATCGAGCGACGGCGGAATGTGTGGGTTCAACAAGCGCGGAGGCCGCGGCCGATCGTTGACATGCGCATACATCACGGCCACAAGATCTCCAGACTCTTGGGGAAATGGTAACGTGCCGCACAAGAGCTCGTAGAGCAAAACCCCGACTGAATAAAGATCACTCGAGCGGTCGCCCGACTTGCCCAGAAAACGTTCAGGCGGAAGATATGCAATGGTGCCGACGATCTCGCCGCTTTGCGTGAGGTTCGACATGTCGCTCATCCGCCGCGCCAGTCCAAAATCCATGACCTTGAGAAGGTTGTCCTCGCCGATCATGAGGTTACCAGGCTTGATGTCGCGATGAATGATACCTTGTCCGTGCGCGTACTGTAACGCCTCGAGAAGCTGTACGGCAAGCGCGATCGCATTATCAAACGAGATCTTTGTGCGGTCGATCTCACGCATGGTCTGTCCGCGGACAAATTCTAAAATGATATACGAGCGATCGCGATCCACCCCGACGTCATAGACCGCAACGATGTTGGGATGATTGAGCCGGGCCATGGATTGCGCTTCCAGCAAGAAGCGGCGGCATACATCATCGGAGCGCTCGGTAAGCACCTTTACAGCGACCTCGCGCTCCAAGACGTGGTCAACGCCACGATAGACTTCAGCCATGCCACCCTTGCCGATTTTCTCGACGATGCGGTAGCGGTTGGCGAGCACGGTGTCGGTTGTAAAATCAATACTCATCAAAATGAAGCAAAAGCAGCCTTCAAATGGGTAATATCGGTGTTTTTGCCCGATTTCATGACGGAGACGACGTCAAAGCGTATCCGAGTGAATACCTGTCCACTATAGGCGAGGTACACTTGGGCAGCCTTCCTCACCCGGCTTTGTTTGATGGGGGTCACGGCTTCAATGGGAGCGCTGCGGGAAAGCGAGCGGCGCATCTTGACCTCAACAAAGACCAGCGTTGCCCCGTCGAGGGCTATGAGATCAACTTCGCCTCCGCGACAGCGAAAATTGCGCTCGAGAATGTGGTAGCCGCGATCCGTCAGGTAATCAGCGGTGGAGCGTTCGCACTCGTTGCCCGATCGTGTGGCAACGTTGGCTCGGGCGGGACGGCCCATTAGAGAGCGGCGCTGTCGAGAAGAAAATCGAACGACGGCTGCAGGACCGGCGCAAACGTGCGTCTGTGAATGGGGCTCGGTCCGTGCTTGGACAGCGCCACGAGGTGCTCGTAGGTAGCGTATCCCTTGTTTTCGCAAAAACCATATTCGGGATACACCGCGTCGTACTGGGTCATCCACAGATCCCGGAACACTTTGGCAACGATGCTTGCCGCCGCGATGACCGCTGACTTTGCGTCTCCATCGATGATGGCGTCCTGCGGAAATGGGCACTGCGGTATTTTCACTGCGTCAACGAAGACGCGGCAAGGCGCAACCGTCAAGCCGGAAAGCGCGCGGCCCATGGCCACCTTCGAAGCCGCTAGAATATTGATCCGGTCGATCTCACTTGGATTAGCCCAGCCGAGTGAAAACGAGACCGCGCGAGATCGGATCGCGTCTGCGAGCGCAGCACGGCGAGCTTCCGTGATGATCTTGCTATCGTTGAGGAATTCAAGGTAAAAAGGCTGATCGGTAACGACCGCGCAGGCGACAACAGGGCCCGCAAGCGGTCCGCGCCCGACTTCGTCGACGCCACACACGAAGTGCGCGCCGCTCTTCCACGCGTCGCGTTCAAACGAATGGAGCCGGTAAAGCCTGCGTCGTTCCTTCGGTTTCAATTGTGGTCCCCGGCGTGTTCGAATGTGAAGCGGCCAAGCTTCCCAGCGCGAAATTCTTTCAAGAAAGCGCCGGCTGCATTGCGCCGGTCGATTTCGCCGTGGCGTCGGAGCATCCCGCGCTGACGCGAAAAACTCTCCAGATCGACTTTGCCTGCAAGTTCGGGTCGAGCGGTCAATATCCACGCAGCAAATTGCTCGATTACATCATCCATATCGAACGCGCTTTCGGGCAGAATTCCGCACAGCGCTAGCTGCCAGGCCGTCGTCTTGTCGCTGATCTTTGGTTCCAGAACGCCAGGAGTATCAAGAACGTCAACACGCTCGTCAAGTGCTATCCATCGGATATGGCGGGTTACGCCGGCTTTGTCTTGCACCACGGTGCGCTTGCGATGGACCAGGGAGTTGATAACTGAGGACTTACCGGTATTTGGCGCACCGACGACGGCAATGCGTGTCCGAGCCCGTTTGCCCTTGAACGCAGTTAAAGCCGCTCTCAGCGAGCGTAACGTTGCGGCATGCGTACCCGACCCTGCGAACGCTTTAACGCCGCTCTCAGACAGGCTCGTCAACCAACCGCGCGTGGCAGCGTCCTCGGCGAGATCCTTGCGGTTAAGGAGTACAAACGTCGGCTTTGATTTCAACCGCTGATGGAGCTTTGCGGTTGCAGTGGCGCGCGGAAGACGGGCATCGCGTACCTCGAGTACAACATCAATGAGGTTGGCCGCGTCCACGACAGCGCGAAGCCCAGCTGCCATATGCCCCGGGAACCACGAGGCCGCAGAATCCGCACCCTTAGAGGATGCGCTTGACATGCCCAATGGGCCAAATGATGAATACGGCCTTGCCAATGATCGAGGATTGTGGAATGGGTCCAAAAGAGCGCGAATCGTCGGACTCGGCGCGGTTATCGCCCAAAACGAAGACCGTGCCCGCTGGTACTAAAATGGCACTCATGGACGAACTGTCTGGAATTAGGCCGTATATTTCATGCAAAGGCTGTCCTTGCACGATAGTAGCACCGCTTGAGAGCGCAACCGTTTCACCAGGCAAAGCAATCACGCGCTTGAGAAAAATCTTCGCATCATCGCCATGACCGCGCTCGAAAGCGACGATGTCACCGCGAGCGATCGGGGTTCTCGTGAGCACGAGTGGTCCAAGAGCGACTCCATATGCCAGCGTATTAATGAGAACGTGATTGCCGCTTTCGATGTTAGGCTGCATGGAGCGTCCCTCAACTTGAGGAACTCTCAAAAAGAAAAGGGATACAAGCACTGCGAAGACGAGCGCCTGCATAAGAAGGCGAAAGACTGTGCGCAGGGTACGCCGTAATTGGGCAGTCCGTTCGAGGGCATCTAATGTAGACGCAACACTCGAAGTTACTAGCCGTGCCTGTACTGTGTGTTCAAGAATTCGCGGCACGGACTAGGGTCTTCAAAACGATAGCTGCGCCGACCTCTACGATCGGAGGATTCTTCGCCATGGAGCCAACTCTCAGTTCTGATCGAGACGGATATCAAGGAATAACGTGGGCAGAGAGAGCCCGCTTCGGCGTTCTCGGTGCCGCCCTTGATCCGGCTGACAAGAGCGGACGAAAAAATAATTATATCGACCGCCTTCACCGATTAGCGCTTACCAGCGCGTTTGGCGACAAACACTTTAGTAAGGCTCTCGATTTCGGATGCGGCCCCGGGCGGTTTACAAGGTTTCTTAGCAAGCGATCGACGGAGGTGTATGCGGTCGATCGCACCCCGGAAATGATCGCAATCGCACAACAGTCGCAGCATTCGCCCAATGTCCACTTTTTATTGTGGCGCGACATGCCTCTCCCATTTGAGGATGGTTTTTTTGATCTGATTCTGACTGTCTACGTGGTAAGCGTGATGCCGCGAACGGATGTCTCGAGAGTGGCAGACGAATTCAGACGGGTTTGTTCCTCACGCGGAACTCTCGTCATGATCGAGCAAGCCGATCATTCGAGGCAGCTAAGCCCCGAGGCATACCATCAAATTTATGGTAGCGTTGGGTTCGAAGTTGTGCGAGCCGTGCCGATTCGAAAAAGCGATTCCCAATTCATGAGGTTTGCAATGAATCGGATATCAGCCCAGTTCCTACAGGGGGCGCTTGCTCGGGCAGAACTGATGTGGAGAAAAAATAGCCAATTCCGCACTGATACACGGGGCTATTGGGATTATCTCTTTATCCTGAGACCGAAGGTAACGTCGTAGATTTGTTAGTGCAACAATTTGAAGTGGGTAACGGGCCAAAACACCAGAAATGCATGGCCAACGAAGTGATCGCGGGGTAGCAGCCCCCACAGATGTCCATCGTTTGAATCATTGCGGTTGTCGCCAAGCATCAGATAGAAACCGATGGGAATCCTATCCGGCGCTTGCCACGCAGGCCGCGGTGGAACAATTGCTCGCGAAGGGTCGAGCGGCACGCCATCCACCACGATGTCGTAGTTTTTGATCTCTAGTTCGTAGTCGGGCCGGTGCGACGCCGGAATATAAGGCTCATTTACGAGCCTGCCGTTGCGATAGACAGATCCGTTATGGATTCGAATATTATCGCCCGGCGCCGCTATGACGCGTTTGATGAAATCGGTCGTACCCAGCTCTGGAGGCGGCTCGAACACGGCGATTTGCTCGTCCTTAGGGTCCTGGAAGCGATATTGGATTTCATTTGCCAACAGCACGTCATGGATGTCAAGCGTCGGTTCCATCGAACCCGACGGAATCCAAAACGTGCGAACGACAAAATGCATGAGCACGAGTGCCACGACGCCGGCGATGATGAACGCGTCGAGGTACTCCTTGATAACGTTCCGCTGCTTCTCGCTGGGAACGGTGGTCGGCGCAACCCAAATGACTGCTCGCGCGACACCCAAGACGACAAGTATAGCGCCGAGGACGACGGGACTCATCCGGTGAGCACTACTTCTTTTCTTTTATGCGTGTGGCTTTGCTGCCGACACGCTCCTGCAAGTAGAAGAGCTTTGCGCGACGCACGAGGCCACGTCGCAATACATCGACCTTCTCGACGCGCGGCGAGTGAATAAGAAAGGAGCGTTCGACGCCAACACCGTGCGCAATCCGACGCACGGTGAAGCTCTCCGTCAGGCCTCCGTGCTTGCGCTCTGTCACAATGCCTTCAAACACTTGGATACGTTCTTTGTTGCCTTCAGTGACCCGCGAATGTACCTTTACCGTATCGCCCGCATCGAATTAAGCAACTTTTTTTTTCTTTTGCGACGCCCCGACCAATTCTGCAAGATCCATCACGAGTACTCAAACTTTCGAAGCCGCGAAAAAGGCGCCGCCCCCAGCGGGGGTCCGACGCCGCGACCAGCGTGCAATTGTATAAAAGGACGGCTTTGAG
>Ga0073928_10001385_pt1 | contig 47045 bp, 29 predicted proteins | sample PaiPotPPA55metaG_FD_76969 | JGI IMG/M metagenome (GOLD analysis project Ga0073928, IMG submission 76969) | Iron sulfur acid spring bacterial and archeal communities from Banff, Canada, to study Microbial Dark Matter (Phase II) - Paint Pots PPA... ...
CTCATCGCGCTTCGCCAGCGATTCACGCGCATCTGCCACTGATAGGGAAGCGCCATTCTCCTCCTTGCGAACCCGCACACCGCGTTCCTATAATACCCAAGTCGGCGAACTTGTCTGACTTGCAAAGGCGCGCTTGACACACGAGGGCGGCACATGGACAAATTTGAGGAAATTGGACAACGGCTGGACAAAGAATTGGCGCGTTTGCGCAAATACGTGGAGGAGGAAGTTGCGCCCGGCACGGAGAAGCGCACCGCACGATTTCTTCGCGAGGTTTCAGAATTGTTGACGGATGCTGCGAGAAAGCTGGAAGCGCGCACCGCGGGTCGCGAGACGGGATCTACGAAAGACGCTCATACTTAGCGAGGTCGGAACCTTAAGAACATCTATGGGCCGCCAGTGAAAGCAGCGACACCGCGAAACAAATTCATCCAACAATACAATTCGCAAATACTTCCTACCGCGCAGACTGCTTCGGAAATTGGCACGTTCAAATTAGCGTTAATAATCGTCTTGGTAGTCTCTGTGCTTACCGTGGTTTCAGGATGCGCCTCGCGCAGACCGGTAGCGGCCAGTCAACCGCCGCCTGAGCCTTCCCCCACGCCTGAAGCCACCGCCAAGAACTCAACCCCGCCTACTCCGCCCCATCCGGGCGCCTCCGCAAAGCGCCGCAGAGACACCTCCATTCCAGTATCCGCGGGCTACACGGAACAAGGAGAAGCGTCGTGGTATGGCGTGCCCTTCCACGGACGGCAGGCTTCCAACGGCGAAATTTATGACATGAACAAACTGACCGCCGCTCATCGCACGCTGCCGTTCGAAACTATGGTGCGGGTCACCAACGAAAGAAATGGAAAATCCACCGTAGTGCGCATCACCGATCGCGGTCCGTTTGTGAATAATCGCATTATCGATCTCTCTTATGCGGCGGCACGTGAGATTGAGTCCATTGGCCCGGGAGTCGTGCCGGTGCGCCTGGAGGTTTTATCGACGGGCATAAATCCCGAGGCGGGATTTTTTACTATTCAGGTCGGATCGTTTCGCGAGCGTGCCAATGCGGAGCGCTTCCGCGAACGCTTGAGCGCCACGTACTCTCCCACTTTTGTTAAGCGCTACGACACAACCAGCGGTGCTTTTTACCGCGTGCATGTAGGTAAGGTGTCCGGCGAAGAAGCCGCCAAGGAATTCGGCGAGCGGCTGCGTTCGCGCGAGGGAGTTACGCCCATGGTAATTCGGCTCGACGATACTTTTTCGGAAGCGGGGGAAAATTAATGAGCGCCGACTGTTTTTTTTGCAAAATCGCAGCGAAACAAATCCCCGCAAAAATTGTTTACGAAGACCCCAACGTTTTTGCTTTCGAAGATATTGGCCCGCAGGCACCCACGCATTTGCTGATATGCCCGCGCAAGCACATCGCCTCGCTGGAGGATGCTACCGGCGAGGATGAGCTAATGCTTGGACATTTGCAGACGGTGGCGGCAAAGCTAGCCCGGGAAAGAAATTTGGCGGAAGGGTTTCGCACCGTGATTAACACGGGCCGCAATGCCGGCCAATCTGTGCTTCATCTCCACCTTCATTTATTGGGCGGAAGAAACATGCGATGGCCTCCGGGTTAGTACGCCGGGGTTCAAGACCACGAAATGTAAGAAAATTGTAGATTAAAAAAAGCGACGCTGTGAGCGAACCGCAGCATCGCCTTTCTTTCGCATCTAAATTGCTGACAGCCGGTTATTGTGGCGTCAGTGTAATCGTGTCGAACGTCAGGCTATAACCCGTACTGGCAGGATTCTTTCCCACCACGGTAAATGTAAAAAGATAATTTCCGGCACTGGGGAAACTACGAACCCCCAAATCCGTTACACCGTACGCATCCGCGGTCGCTATGAACTGGTCAACCGAAGGCCCGAGGTTTGCACCATTAACGGCGGTTTGCATAATGCCCCGGGGTTGGTACTGCTTGTATGAAACCTTCACGTCATACGTTCCGGCGGCAGGAATGTTGACCGGAAAGGTCACCTTGTCCCCCATATTGCTGGAGGAGAACATGGTGCCCAAGCCGTCGGGGAAATTCTGGTAGCTGAATACTTGAAGAGCCGGCCCGGATGTCGCCGCCGCGGCTACCAGACTCGTCGTCTGAACCACTAACGCGGGACTACCGGCCGTGTAAGACCAGGTCAATATTTGTTGCGTGGATACCAGGCCTCCGGTAGCGCCCGTGAAACCAACGTAAGCGGTTGAGCCCACTGTACCGGGAATGTTGACCTGCCAACTAGTGGTGAACGTTTGCGTTGGATTCGAGGTATCGGTGATCGTCATCGTCAAGGTGGCGCCGTCATAAGTCATATGCACGGTCATAACATCGCCAGACGAAAGATTGACTCCGCCCCCTATAACCGTAGCGGGAACCGTAGGGTTCGCTCCGTTGAGATAGAGACCAGTCGAGTTAGTTCCTTCCCCAGCGTTGTCATAAATATCAAATTTTACCGCGACGCTGCTCGCCATCCCCCCATAACCCAAACTGCCGCCGACAACACCTAAAGCAGTTGGTGTCGCTCCTTGAATCGCGAAAGTGAATCCGTCCGCGCCAGGATTTGTTATTTGAAAAGTGAAATCGTTGCTAAAGGCCTGAACATTGACCTTCTGATTCCAGAAGGCGCTGCTGTCTTCAAAGGTCGTGGAAGTATCGCTCAACTGGAGGCGATTGCCGGCCAGCGCTGCATTTCCGTTGAACTGCATGCCCGTCGCTGAGTAGCCGGAGGCAAAATTTATGGTGCTGGAACCGCTACCCCCGCTGCTGGACGAACCGCCGCTGGACGACGTGACTGGCGCGACTGGCACGCTTGACCCAGGGGTCAGCGTCCAATTGATAATGTCCTGAATAGCGGTCAAACCGCCGGTTCCTCCCGTAAACCCGGCATAAGCGGTATTTGCGCCGATTACTGACGAGATATTCACCAGCCACGCGTGCGCGAAGGTAGCATTTGCTGTGGGGTCACTGATGGTCATGTTCAGATTCGCTCCGTCATAGCTGATCTGTACGTTCATGACATCACCACTGTGTAGATCGATGCCACTACCAGTCAAATCGACGGAGGGCGTGGTGGGAACCATGCCATTGGTGTACAGCCCGGTCGAATTCACTCCCTCGCCCGCATTGTCGTAAAGATCGAACTTGATCGCTACGCTTTTTTGGGACAGCCCTCCACCGGGTCCATTGGCGTACCCCAGGGCGCCGCCAGGAGGGCCCAAGGCCGCGGTGTTGTTGCCCTGAATCGCGAACGTAAATCCATCCGCTGGTGGGTTAGTGCCGGCGGCGATCTGGAAACTGAAATTAGTCGTGAACTGCTGGATGTTTACTGGCGTGTTGTACCAGGCCGTGCCAGCTTCGCTGGCACCGCCGTCGGTCAGCCGCAGTCTTGTTCCGTTAACTGTAGCGCTGCCATTGAGCGATACGGCCGCTGCAGTAAAACCGGCTGCCAAATTCACGGAGCCGCCTCCACCGCTGGAGCTAACAGAGCTGATGGTATATGTGCCGCTGGAGACGGAACTATTCGAGAAGCCGCTGGCGACTGCCAGGGCCTTGATAGTCTCAGTGGCATTGACTTGAGTCGCTTGGGAATAAAGCGCTGACGAAGCGGTAGGCGTGGAACCGTCCGTGGTGTAGTGGATCGCGGCGCCGGGGGTTGCCGTCGACAGGGTTACCGTCTGAGACGAGGCATAGTTGCCCGGAGCGGGAGTGAAAGTCGGAGCAGCAGCCGTCGCCTGTGGCGGCGCGCCGTTCAGGAAGCTCCAGGTCTGAATGTTTTGCGTTGCGGTTAACCCGCCAGTGCCGCCGGTGAATCCGACGTAAGCGGTGTTGCTGCCGATGACCTGCGAAATGTTAATCGACCAACTGGTGTTGTAAACAGCGCCGGTCACCGCATCGGCGATGCGCATCGCGAGGGTGGTGCCGTCATAAGTCATATGCACGGAGAAATTATCTCCGCTGTGCAAATTAATCGCTGAGTTTGAGAGATCGGTAGAAGGTATGATCGGCGCCGCGCCGTTCTGGTAGAGGCCGATGGAATCAACCCCTTCTCCACCGTTGTTATACAAATCGAATTTCACGGCAACGCTTTTGCCGATGCCGCCGTAACCTAAGTTACCTCCCGATGCACCCAGGGCGCTCAAACCACTATTTTGAATTGTGAAGGTAAAGCCGTCGGCGTTGGGATTCACCAATTGAAACGCAAAATCGTTGGTGAATTGCGTGATATTTACGGGCGCATTGAACCATGCGCTCCCCGCTTGACTCGAACCGCCATTGGTTAATTGCAGTAGGCCATTACTTAACGCCGCGCTGCCATTAAACGTCATGGCGCTTTGTGCTGAGCCAAAGCCGCCGCCAAAGTTGATCGCCGATGCCAACGCCTGGGTTTGCAGATTATAGGTTTCGGAGGTCACTGCGCTGGGCAGGAATCCCGAAGCGCTGGCGATCGCATTGATAGTCTCGCTGGCGGTCACGTTGATCGGCCCTGTGTATTTCGTGGACGACGTTGTAGGCGTGGTGCCGTTGGTGGTGTAGAAAATGGATGCGCCTGGAGTACTGTCGGTAATCGCTACGGAAACTGATCCGGTGAAACTTTCGCCGCCAGGATTTATCACTGGGGCGGCAGCTTGTGGCGTTGCAGCCAAGAGCCCATAAACACTCAAAAAGTTAGCCGTGCCCACGTAGACTTTTCCGTTGGTGATAGTAGGGACGACAAACTTGGTAGCTCCGCCCGGATTGTCGCGGCCGGAATTTTGATTGCTACTGTACAGCGTGTTGGAAACATTGTTGGCGTTATGCGCGAGAAGGACGGCTGACCCACCAGAGGTATACGCGCTGGTCACCACATCCCAAACAATTCCGTTACTGTTCCCATTTGAAGAAACCGACGGCGTTGGTCCCGGGTAGCCGCCATTTTCCGCGGATGCGGCTGTCCAGCCGCCAATGATGCCGCTGGAAAACGAAAACGACTTCAAGTTGTCATTCTTACCCCAGAAATATAAATGCCCGTTCCAATAGGCCGGAGAACCATAGAGTCCTCCGATCTGATTCGTAATTTCTTGAACGATGTTGTCGCCGTTGGAGTTGTATCCGCCGAGATTATCGCGGTCTACCAGGTAGATTCGCCCCTCCTTACTCGCTTGCACCATCAGATGGGTGTGGCCGCCAGACGATTGATCGGGAAGCACCAACACACCTCCAGAACCCAGGTCTAAATCAATACTATTGAGGTAGCCTTGATTGAAGGCGGTAAATTGATCGCTAACCCTCATAACACCACTGCCAGTCTCGAGGCGAATCAGGTCATCGCCATAGCTCATGCTGTTGTTGTACGGAGGTATTGTTGCTGATGGGTCAAATGCTCCGTTGCCGGTGGCGACGAACAACCGGCCTGAGTTAATGGTGTCCGCGGCCAATCCCGCGCCCGACATCCAAATGCCCGAAGCCGCTCCGTTCGCCGTTGCGCAGAAAACGCTGCTCTGCTGCAGGGTTGCCGCGTTGTAGGCCAGGATCCAGCCATGATATGGTCCCTGATCGCCATGGGCTGCAAAAGCGATGTACACGATACCGTTGAGTAACAGCAGTCCGGCACGGTTGTTTTCTAACTTGGCATCCCAGTACAACACACCGCCCGAACTCCCGTTACCATTGCCATTCACTTGTGCAGCGAGGGTTACGGGAGAACCAGGCCTTTCGGCGCCGGTGGTGATGTTGAGGGCATGCAGACGCTGAAAATAATTGCCGTTTTCTTTTGTTTTGCCCACCACATAAAGAGTATTCGTAACCGTATCGATCACCGGAGTAGAGGTGATCCCGATCTCGGGGTTTATGTCATCGGCGCCGACATCGCTGTTGGGAACTGTAGTGGCTCCTGAACTGGCGCCGTGCGCCGTATCGAGCAGAGTAATTTTCCAAAGAGGCCAAGCGTTGGGACCGCCGTTGCTATCGGCATCGAAGGCGTAAACGCTGTCGTGCTCCGTGGCAACAAACACTACGTTATGTCGTGTGCCCGCTTGCGCAGTGCCGACACTCATGGTCACCCCGGCTACGTACAGCGGTTGGGCGTAAGCTTGACCGTCGATGGAATAGGAAAAGAGCTTTCCAAATGTGTTGCTGTTGACATTTGCGGGCGTAAGGATGGTTTCGTTGACGTTTTGACCACTGCGAGAAATATCGTTGTGCTGCGTCACCACGTTGGTTTGCGCTTGGGCCCCGGCGGCCAAGAACAATAACACCGGGAGCGTCATCGCAAAGCGCAACCGGCAAGTGCCTGTACATTTAAAAAGAATAGACCCCAGAATAAAAAGATTTTTTGCTGAACCCTTCGCAAATGAACGAAATGCGAAAAGGGGTATGGCGAGGTGCTTCATCTGACTCTCCAGAATAGAACGCGCGCCCGGGCAAGAGGCTGCACGTTAATATGAAATTTTTATAAAGTTAGTTGTTGGTCTTACGACGCCTGCTGGGGGTAGGCGTTTGCTTCAATACACTGCCGGGGACCGTCAGATAAAGCACAAGGAGCATATCTATAATCGATTTTCGATAACAACTCCTAAATGCCTTAGGGGCTCGTTCTGTCCGATTCCTGAGTTTTATCCCTTCTTCTGCATTATCATCTCTTTTGGCGGTTCCCATGTCCTCGTGTGCGCAACAACGCACCAGCGGTCCGTAGTTTTACGAGATGCGACACTCTGGCCCAGCCCGTCGATTGCATGCAACCGAGCTCCCATCCGGAGAGCCGACGATAGCTAAGAGGTCCGCGGCTCACCGCTGGTACCGTTTTTTCAGGCGCAGCACCGCGTTGCGACGCAGCATATCCGAAGTCATCGAACTCACCTTTTCACGGATGATGGAAGACGATGTTGTGGACCTCGCCGCGCAGGTCTCTTTTTACTTTGTGCTGTCGCTGGTGCCGTTCCTGATTGTTCTTGCCGCGATTGTAGGGTGGCTTCCATCTACAACGTTATGGCAATCGTTCGCGCAATGGATCACCGATTATTTTCCGAATCGTTCCAGGCAAGCGGTTTTTTCTACCATTCTGGACCTTACTCGCGGGTACACAGGATATCTTTCCTTCGGTCTGTTGGCTTCCGTATGGAGCGCTTCTTCCGGCTTCATGAGCTTGATGGACGCGCTCAGCATCGCCTGCTGCGGCAGAGATACCCGTAGCTACTGGAAGAGGCGCGCCATCGCCACCGTGACCACGCTGGTAGCTTCTGTCTTCTGCCTGATGGCATTCGGACTTTGGACTCTTGGCCACTGGGCCACCCGCGAGATATATAGCGAGCTCAAATTCGTGGGCATCATCCATTTTCGGTGGAGCGTGATGGCCTGGTGGTTGGGCACGGTGTTCCTCATGTTCGTGGCGCTGGCTTTGATCAATCATTTTCTTCCGGATATGAAGCGGCCTTGGCGATGGTTTACCGTCGGCAACATCTTTTCGGTAACGGGGATCCTCGTCGTATCGGTGGGGTTCAATCTTTTCTTTCTTTACAGCCCTACTGTTCCTCAGGTCTACACCGTATTGGCGGGATTCGTGATTTTGATGACCTGGATTTACGCGGCCAATGTGATTCTTCTGGTTGGGACGGAACTGGATATGGCGATCACGCTGATACATAAACACAAAGAAACGGCCGCCTAGCCTTCGCCTGCTTTCCCAACAATTTTCTTCATTCCGGCATCTAAATAGAGACCCTGTTATGTCCGACCCCAACAATCTTTCGTCGAGCCCTTCGGCAACCATTGACAGTGCTCTGTTTGCGCCCCCGGTTCGGGAGTGGTTCGAAGCCGTTTTCGCCGCTCCTACCAAGCCTCAACTGCAAGGCTGGCCGGCCATCGCGCGTGGCGAGTCGACTTTAATTCTGGCCCCCACCGGAACGGGGAAGACCTTAGCGGCCTTTCTCTGGTGCATCAACCGGCTCATGTTCACGCCGGTTCCGGACAAGGAGCAGCGGTGCCGTGTTCTTTACATTTCTCCGATCAAAGCGCTGGCCGTTGACGTGGAGCGCAATTTGCGGGCGCCCCTTGTTGGTATCGCGCAAGCGGCCGAGCGAATGGGAATTGAATTTCACGAGCCGCAAGTTGCCATCCGCACGGGCGACACGCCGGCAGCCGAGCGCGCACGTTTCTTGCGCCGTCCGTCGGACATTCTCATCACCACACCCGAGTCGCTTTATCTGTTGCTGACCTCCAATGCGCGTGAATCGCTGCGCTCCATCGAAACAGTGGTCATCGATGAGATTCACGCGCTGGTGCCCAGTAAGCGCGGTTCGCATCTGGCGCTGTCGTTGGAGCGGCTGCAGCATTTGTGTGGGCGGCGATTACAAAGGATTGGTCTTTCCGCCACGCAACGTCCCTTGGAAGAAGTAGCTCGTTATCTGGGTGGAGTAGACACGGCAAGCGGCAAAGAATCGCCTTCTGCCCCCACCGCAAATGAATCGGAAATTCTGCCTCAGGAGACTGACACTCCGGCGGTGATCTATCGTCCCGTAACGATAATTGATGCCGGCGAACCGAAGCGTCTTGATCTGCGTGTGGAAATTCCCGTGGAGGATATGACCCGCCTCGACGAGGTCGATCGTTTGCCGAGTGGACCCGCGTCACAGGGGCCGACGGCGCCCTCCATCTGGAGCGCCATCCATCCAAAGCTGCTTGAGTTGGTGCGCTCGCATCGTTCCACGTTAATTTTCGTGAATAGCAGGCGGCTGGCAGAAAGAATTTCCGCAGCGATAAATGAATTGGCCGGCGAAACTCTGGTGCGCGCGCATCACGGCAGCGTGGCCGTGGCGCAGCGCAAAGAAATTGAAGATCGACTGAAGCTGGGAACTTTACGCGGCCTGGTAGCCACATCTTCTCTGGAATTAGGCATCGACATGGGTGCCATCGATCTGGTGGTGCAGATCGAATCGCCGTCCTCGGTCGCCAGCGGCATGCAACGAGTCGGGCGCGCCAGCCACCACGTGGGTGCTGTCAGCTCGGCCATCATTTATCCCAAGTATCGCGCCGACCTGGTCGCCTGCGCCGCCATTACGCGTGCTATGTATGACGGCAACGTCGAGTCCGTGCATTACCCACGCAATCCACTCGACGTGCTCGCGCAGCAAATCGTTGCCATGGTTTCCATGGACCCGTGGCACGTCGCCGACATTTTTAAGGTGGTGCAATCCGCCGCGCCCTATGCGGGCTTAACGTTGGGTGCGTTCGAGAGCCTGCTGGACATGCTTTCCGGGCGTTATCCCTCGGATGAATTCGCGGAACTGCGGCCTCGCCTTACTTGGGACCGGCTTGCCAATAAATTAACGACGCGACAAGGCGCCCGACAGGTTTCCATCATCAACGGCGGCACGATTCCCGATCGCGGCCTATACGGAGTATTTCTAGCCGGTGCAACCAAAGGCGCGCGCGTCGGCGAACTTGACGAAGAAATGGTTTTCGAAAGCAGGGCCGGCGACACCATTATTCTCGGGGCCTCCACCTGGCGAATCGAAAAGATTTCTCACGATCGCGTACTCGTTTCTCCCGCGCCCGGCGAGCCGGGGAAAATGCCTTTCTGGCATGGCGACACCGCGGGCCGACCAGCGGAGTTCGGCGAAAAAATAGGGCGCATGACTCGCGAATTGCTTCGCTTGCCGCGCGCCGTGGCATTTTCGAAGCTCGTTGAAGAACATAGTCTGGATGTGAACGCCGCCGAGAACCTTCTTCGCTATCTCGAAGATCAAGTGGCGGCTACACAGCGCGTGCCCAGCGATGAGGACGTAGTGATCGAAATTTGCCGCGACGAGCTTGGAGATCGCCGAGTCTGCCTGTTGACTCCTTTTGGAAGCCGCGTGCATGCCCCGTGGTGCATCGCGGTAACTGCTAAACTGCGCGCCGAGCGTGGAATGGAAGTCGAGTCCATGTGGTCCGACGACGGTTTCGTTTTGCGCCTGCCTGACAGCGAAGCTGCTCTGGAAATTGAAGACTTCGTGTTGTCTCCCGCGGAATTTAGAGAATTGGTTTTGCGGCAACTGGGCTCCACTTCCTTATTCGCCGCGAAATTTCGCGAAGCGGCCTCCCGCGCGCTGCTATTGCCAAAGCGCCGAGCCGGCATGCGCGCGCCTTTGTGGCAACAACGCAAGCGTGCCGCCGATTTATTGGCCGTGGCCTCACGGTTCTCTTCGTTTCCCATAATTCTGGAAACCTATCGTGAATGTATTCGCGACGTATTTGATTTGCCTGCCGCTGCCGGTATTCTCAGCAAGATTCAGCGTGGCGAAATTCGCTTGACGCGCGTGGAATCCGACAAGCCCTCGCCATTCGCAGGCGCCCTGCTCTTCTCTTACATCGCGAATTACATTTACGAAGGCGATGCGCCGCTGGCTGAGCGCCGCGCCCAGGCACTATCCATCGATCAATCCCAGCTGGAAGAATTACTCGGCGATACGGATTTGCGCGAGTTGCTCGACCCGGCCGCGCTGGATGAAGTGGGGGCCAAACTTCAGGCTTTGGAGCCGGACTGCCAGGCGCGTCACGCCGATGGCCTTCACGACTTGTTGCTGAAGCTTGGCGATTTGGCCGACGCCGAAATCGCCGCCCGTAGCGCCACTCCGGAAGTTGCCGCCAGCGCTGCGGAATTGATCAACGCACGCCGCGCCGTGCGCGTGCGCATTGCCGGCGAAGCGCGCACGATCCCCGCCGAATACGCAGGTCGTTACCGCGATGCCTTGGGTACGCCGCTCCCGCCCGGCCTGGCCGAGGCGTTTCTTCAAGCGCCCGCCGATCCTTTGACGGAAATAATTCGCCGCTACGCGCGCACTCACGGTCCATTCACGACCGCCGATATAGCCACGCGCTATCAGCTGCAGACGCCCGTAGTCGAGGCTGTGCTACGCAAATTAAATTCTCAAGGCAAATTGCTAGAAGGCGAGTTCAGGCCCAACGGTCATCACCGCGAATGGTGCGATCCGGAAGCGTTGCGGCAAGTCCGCAGGAAAAGTCTCGCGCGTTTGCGCCGCGAGATCGAACCGGTCGAACAATCTACATTCGTCAGATTTTCGACGCGCTGGCAAGGTGTTGCCGTTCCGCGTCGCGGGCTGGACGCCCTGCTCGACGCGATGGAGTCCCTGCAAGGTGCGGCGCTGCTCGCTTCAGACCTGGAAACTGAAATTTTGCCCGCGCGTATCGCTGACTATCAACCTGGCAATCTCGACACGCTCATGGCCGCCGGGGAAGTGACGTGGGTAGGCGTCCAACAAATTGGCGATCGCAACGGCCGCATTGTGTTGTACCTGACCGAATCTTTGCCACTTTTGCGTTTACCCGAAGCCGCGGCGGGCTCACTAGTAACAGGCCAAGACGTGCCGGACCAGACTCCTTATTCTGAACGCGCGGAAAAAATTGTTGAATTTCTCGCTCGGCAAGGAGCGTCCTTCTTTGTCGAAATCCACAACGCCTGCGGCGGAGGCTTCCCCGGCGACACCGTGGAGGCGTTGTGGCAACTAGTATGGTTGGGCAGAATCACTAACGATACTTTTTATCCGCTGCGCAAGCTCGTGCGGCCCGATGATCGCAAACGCAAACACGAAGTGTTTGATGACGAGCGCCCCGGGTCGCCCGGATATTTGCGGCGGCTACGCTCGCGGACTGGCACCGGACAAGCGCACGGCCGCTGGTCCCTTATCGGCCAACGCATCACCGTGGCGCTGAGCCCCACGCAATGGACCGCCAATATGTCGCAGCAAATTCTGCAGCGGCATGGCATCGTGATGCGCGAGACGGCCATCGCAGAAAATATTCCTGGCGCCTACAACACCATTTACCCGGCGCTAAAAACTATGGAAGACAGTGGCTGGGTGCGCCGCGGCATGTTTGTCGCCGGGCTGGGGGCGGCACAATTCGCCATGCCCGCCGCGGTGGATATGTTGCGCAGCCTGCGCGTGGATCCCGCTTCTCCTGAAGTTTTGCATCTTGCGGCCACCGACCCGGCCAATCCTTACGGCACTTTGATTCCCTGGCCGAAGATTGAAGGCGAATCCGATGAGCCGCTCACTCATCATTCCATGGCGCGAACGGCTGGTGCCTCAGTGATTTTGATAAACGGACAGCTGGCCGCTTTTTTGCGGCGCCGCAATCCGGCTTTACGTATTTTTCTTCCGGAGTCTGAACCGGAGCGCAGCCTGTTCGCGCGCCAGCTCGCAAAGAAACTGGCGGAACTAGCCATCCGGCGCCTTAATCTCCGGCAAGGTCTTTTGATTGGCGAGATCAACAACGCTCCTGCACGCGAACATTTTTTGGCGCGCCACTTGGAAGACGCGCGCTTCGTGAATACCGTTCTCGGTTATCAAATGCGCCGCACCAAGCCTCTCATTGTTAGCGCCGATGCGGCCACGGATGCCGAAGACGAAGACACCCAAGAAATTCAGGAAAGCGCGTGAGATGCCCGAAGGCGACAGCATTTATCGCGCGGCCCGCACCTTGAATCTTGCGCTCGCAGGGCAAACCGTCACTTCTTTCGAATCGGCTTTGCCGTATCTTTCCCGCGTGGAAGTCGATCACGGCGTTGTGGGAAGAACCGTCGAAAAAGTAGCAGCGCGGGGAAAATGGCTGCTCATGTATTTTTCGGGCGACCTCATTCTCCTCTCGCACATGTTGATGAGCGGCAGTTGGCATATTTATCGGCCGGGTGAAACATGGAAGCGCCGGCGGTACGATATGCGCGTTGTAATTGGCACCTCCAAGATTTTGGCCGTGGCCTTTAACGTTCCCGTCGGGGAATTTCACACTGCAAATTCCCTCACTCGCCGCGAAGGATTCAGATCTGTCGGGCCCTCGACGCTCGCGGATAATTTCGACGAATCCGAAGTCGTGGCGCGCTTGCGCGCCCGAGCGGACTTGGAAATCGGCGTCAGCCTGCTTACGCAATCGTTGCTTTCGGGAATCGGCAATATTTTTAAGTCAGAGATTTGTTTCGCGTGTGGAATTAACCCGTTTCGAACGGTCTCCGATCTCACCGACGACGACCTGCGGTGTCTCGTCTCTACAGCGCGCAAATTCATGCTCGCCAATGTAACCGAAAGTTCTGGCAACAAAATTACTACCTATGTTCCGATGCGCCGCACTACTGGCCGCGCGAATACCACGGAACGTTTGTGGGTCTATAAGCGAACCGGCGAGCCCTGCCGTCATTGCGGCGCCGCCATCGTTTCACGCAAGCAAGGGTTTGATGCGCGCACTTCTTTCTGGTGTCCACGTTGCCAGCCGATGGGGATGAAGCGCGCAAGCGCTTAACTTCATGCGCCGGTTCGTGCAGACGTGCGAAGCCGTAGCTGTGACCACCAAGAAAACCGTCAAGGTCACGCTGGTGAGCGAACTTTTCAAATCGCTGCCGCTGGAAGACGCTGCCAGCGCCGCGATTTTCCTGACTGGCCGGCCCTTTCCACACCGCGATGAACGGGTCCTCGGCGTCGGCGGCTCGCAACTGGCGAAAATTGTCATCGAAATCGCCGGTGCCGACGCCTCCGACCTCGGAAAAAGTTATCGCTCTCACGGTGATCTCGGTGTTATGGCCGAACATCTGTTGCTCAAACGCCCCAGCACCGCCGCCGTCTCGCTACAGCAAGTAGCAAGAGCCTTCAACCAGCTTCCAGAAGTTCGCACCGCGTCGCAAAAAATGGCGTTGATGAAAAATCTATTCGAGCACATGAGCGCCGGCGAAGTGAAGTACGCCATAAAAATAATGACCGGCGACCTGCGCATCGGATTGAAGGAAAGCCTCGTCGAAGAGGCTATCGCTAAGGCTTTCGATCGCCCTTTGGATGCCGTTCGCCGCGGCAACATGCTGACCGGCGACATTGGCGAAACCCTGCGCTCCGCTGCTTCGGACGATTTGGCTTCCGTTAAGATGCGCCTGTTCCATCCCATCGGGTTCATGCTGGCCACGCCAGTTGAAACTGCCGCTGAAATACTTCCCGATGGACTCGGGTCAGTTTTGGTCGAAGAAAAGTACGATGGCATTCGCGCGCAAGTACATAAAAGCGCCGCGGGTGTAAGAGTTTTTTCGCGCACGCTCGACGAAATTGTGGAGTTTCCCGAGCTAAATGTCTTCTTCGCAAAATTGCGGGGTGAGTTGATCCTCGACGGAGAAATACTGGCGTGGCACGGTTCGCGGCCGCTTCCATTCACGGAGTTGCAGAAACGGCTGGGCAGAAAACAACTGGATCTCTGGCTGCAACACGAAATTCCCGTGCGCTTTGCGGCGTTCGATTTGCTCTACCAGGACGGAACTCTGTTACTGGAGGAAACGCTGGAGCAGCGGCGGGCGCGATTGGAGAAAATTCTGCCACCCGGCAATCCATCCGCGATCTATACCGCCGCGGCCCTTCGTTGTGAGTCCGTTTCGGAAATTCAACAAGCCTTCCAGGATTCACTGGCCGCCGGCCACGAAGGGATCGTCGTAAAACGCCCTGAATCTTTGTACACACCCGGACGGCGCGGCAGGTCATGGTTCAAGTTGAAGGAACCTTTGGCAACCCTCGACGTAGTCGTAACCGCAGTCGAATATGGACACGGCAAGAGGCATGGTTTGCTTTCCGACTACACCTTTTCCGTGCGTGACGGTCAGCAACTTTTGACCCTTGGCAAAGCGTATTCGGGACTCACCGACGCGGAAATCAAGGCCGGTACAGAATATTTCCTGCAACACACACTCGAAGATCTGGGCGCGCGGAGAATTGTGGAGCCGGCCGTAGTCATCGAAGTGGCGTTCAACAACATTCAGAAATCGCACCGCCACGAAAGTGGCTACGCGCTCAGATTCCCTCGCATTTTACGGCTACGCCCCGACAAGCCCGTGACGGAAATCGATACGCTCGAGCGTGTCGCCCAGCTTTACGCCCGCCAGATCACCTTGCCCCGAAATAATCAGTGACTCGGTGCCCCCCGGCGCGCGGTAAATCCCCAACGTCTTCCTAAAGTTGGTCACGATTAATGCCCCGCTTGCCAGGAAACGAAATCCTGTATATAAATCATTCTGGCCTACCCGGTGCCGCGGCCTGAGAATTGACATCTCGGGTAACTGTCCCAATTACTTAATTGTTGTTACATTTACATTGACTGACCGCGATAATTTTTAAACGGAGTAGATTGTCATGCCAGTTAGAATTCTTGTTGTCGATGATCATGAAGTGGTGCGTCAGGGGATCCGTACGATTCTCTCAGCGCGTCCCGACTGGGAAATTTGCGGCGAAGCAGTTAACGGCCAGGAAGCCATCAAGCTTGCCGAACAGCTGCGCCCAGACGCCATCATCATGGACATAACCATGCCGGTGATGAGCGGGCTGGAAGCGGCGCGACAAATTACCAAGAATAAAAACAGCCCGCCCATTCTCATTTTCACCATGCATGAATCCCGCAGTCTCGGAGATTCCGTGCGGGAGACGGGAGCCCGTGGATTTGTATTTAAATCGCGCGCGGCTCACGACTTGATCCAGGCTTTAGACATCCTGCTGCAGAACGGAACGTATTTTGGGCCTCCCGGGGACAAACAGAATTCCCCACCGAAAACCGAGACCAATCGTGGAATCAGTTTTGTGCGAGCCCTGGATTTCCTGAAACGCCCGGCTTTTTCAAGCAATCTCGATTAAAAAAAATTATCCAATGTGAGCTTATCGGGCTTTACCCGTTTTAATTCTGCCTGGCGATAGCCGTTGATCCAACAATTCCAGAGCTTCCGATAACGATTGCCGCTGGTCCCAGAAATCTGCCCATAAATTTCCAACTTTCTTGATTCGTTGCTCTACATTGTTCAGATTCCAGCGGTCAGCCGCGAACTCTGTTTTCAATTCCGCGGGAGTCACCGGCGTCGACACCGGTGCGCCCGGATAAGCGCGAGCCGAATAGACCGTTGCGAGTGGCTTCCCGCGTGCGTTTTGCAGCGCATCCATCAACACTTTTCCGCGCGGTCTTTTGTGCACCGTGCGTTCGAAGGTGATGAGTCCGGGCAGCTCATTATCGGCAATACGTCCTACAAGTTCAGCGAAGCCTCTTGTCTGCGCGTAGGTGTATTGCGGTTTCAGCGGCACAAAAATATGAAACCCGGAGGCTCCTGAGGTTTTTAGAAAGCACGGAAGCTTTATGGAATGGAGAATGGTGTAAATAGTTCGCGCGATTTTAAGTACCGCGGCAAAGGGCGTTCCCGGCGTGGGGTCCAGATCAAAGAAAACATAGTCCGGCAAATCCTGCGTTGCGCTGCGGCTTGACCATGGGTTGTGGTCGATGCAACCCAAATTCGTCAGATAGATGAGCGACGCCAGATTATTCGACATCAGGTAAGGCATCTCTCCGCCGCGTTCTTCGGAATGCACGATGGCCCGCTCTATCCAATCGGGGACGGATTCCGGCGCCTCCTTCTGGAAAAACGCCTTTTCGCGAATTCCATTTGGATAACGGCGCAACACCATCGGGCGATCTTTCAGAAACGGAAGCATCAGATGCCCCACGCGAAAGTAATAAGCCAGCAAATCCCGCTTCCGTATGCCGCTTTCCGGGAAATAAATTTTGTTTAGATGCGTCAGCCGCAGAACATGGCCGTCGATTTCGACATTTAGATTTTCTGAGCTTCCTTTGCGAATTTCGTTCTCAACGCCGCTGGTCAAAACCTTCTCGCCCGGTTTGATCGGCTTCGTCGCGTGTTTTTCATAGCGGGGTGAAGCGGTTGCGGATGCCGATTCTGCCGGGCGCTCGCGCCGTTTCGAATGCGCCGCTGCCGCCACCTTTGCCGGTACTACCGGATCAGTTTTTGATGCTGGGGGGCGGTCAGAGCGCTCGGCCAAGTTTTCTTCGCCGCCAATTTCATTCGGGCGCACCCCTTGCACCGTGCACTCCATGGGCGACACATCCGTACGCATTCCCAGAAACACTGGCGCGCGCAAGCGACCACCGTCCGTCCAGTTCCCGTACTTCACGCGAGCCACCAGCTGTGGTTGCACCCACTCAATTTTTTCCTTTAATTTGGGTACGTCGCTAAACACACTCTTTGCCTGCCTGATCTTTTGTAGCTGCTCGTAAATTTCTTTTTGTTTAGCATAATCAAAGCCGGTTCCCACGCTGCCGATAAATTCAAGCTGTGGCCCGTCGTAAAGTCCCAGCACCAGCGCGCCAAAAAATTCACGGCTGCGTCGCGGCGCGGTCCAGCCACAGACCACTGCGTCCAGTTCATTCACAATTTTAAATTTCAGCCACAGCGAAGTTCTCTGCCCCACATACGCTCCGTCTCGTTTTTTTCCGATAATCCCTTCCAGCGATTGCTGTCTGGCAGCTTCGTATAGTTCTTTCCCTTTCTCGATTTCGTGCGCCGAGTAACGGATGTAGTCATTAGGGCGAAGGATTTGCCTCAGCAACTCCTTCCGTTGTTCCAGCGGAACTTTTCGCAAGTCATAGCCATCGCAGTACAGCAGGTCAAACGCGTAGTACGTGGCCGGAATGGTTTCCAGCAACTGTTGCGAAGGGTTGCGAACGCCTGCGCGATTCTGCAACCTTTGAAAATTACTTCGACCCGCCGCATCAAGAGCCACTAACTCGCCATCAACGATCGCTTCAGTCGCATCCAGCTGATTCGCCAGGTCACGAACCTCGGGGTACTCCAATGAAATTTCTCTGCCGGCGCGCGAGCGCACCGACACTGTTCCATTTGCCAGGTAAGCGACGCCGCGCACGCCGTCCCATTTCACTTCGAAGAGCCAATCTGGGTGTGAGAAGGGCTTCTCGCTCAAAGAGGCCAAGGTCAGCGCGATCGAGCGTGGCATCGGAACTTTGCGCGCACCGGGAAGGGAACTGATCTTATTTGCGTCAAGCGCTGCGCGTGCCGGACGGCCAAGTTTTACGTCTTCCAGCGTCCGCCCAGAAACTATGGACTGTGAATGCTTTTCCGCGTCCCAAAGCGGATCGGCAAATTCATCGCGATGCTTGATCAACAACCATTCATTTTTTACTTTGGAGTTTTTCAGCTCCACCAAAACAAAACTGCCGCGCACTTTTTTTCCGCGGAGAATAAATTTCAGCTCGCCGCGCGCCAATTGCGCGTCAGCATCCAGATGACCTTCGAGTTCGTAGGTACCCTGATCCCAAACGATTACTTCGCCGCCGCCGTATTGCCCCTTGGGAATCACTCCTTCGAATTTGCGATATTCAAGCGGATGGTCTTCCACGTGAACGGCCAGCCGTTTATCTCCCGGATGGAGCGAAGGGCCCTTGGGCACGGCCCATGATTTGAGAACGCCGCCAACCTCAAGGCGTAGATCGTAATGCAGCCTGGTCGCCGCGTGTTTCTGGATGACGAACCGCGCTTTGGCCTCTCGAGCGCTGCCGCCGGCGGGTTCGGCGGTTTTGTCAAAATGCCTTTTCTGACGATATTCTGCGAGTTTTTTCATCGGGTAAATGTCACGAAGCCGGTCAACAAATCCGCAGTGCAATCTTCACTCAGAATAAGCACTCTCGTCCGGGTAGTCGAGCTTATCTACCCGGGTGCTTCGTCACTGCATCGTCGCTGCATCAAGGGTTTACCTTATTTGTGCGCGGGGATTCACGTCGTAGCATGTCGAGATAGCGCCGCCGAGCGCGGCAAGGGGGCATCGACGGCTCATTCCGTGTGGAAAGGTTCGCTCAGCTTCGGATTGCTGACTATTCCGATCCGTTTGTTTACCGCCGCGCGCGGCGAGCGCATGAATCTCCACCAAATTCACCAGGAATGCAAGACGCGTTTGCGCCAGCCGCTCTTTTGCCCCACCTGCGAACGCAATGTGGAACGCTCCGAAGTGATTCGCGGCTATGAACACGTCGACAGCCAATATGTCCTGGTGGAAGATGAGGAGCTGAAAAAGATAACCCCGCGCTCCGGTCGCGTGATGGAAATTGTGGCCTTCGTAAAAGCAGAGCAAATCGATCCAATTTATTTTGACTCTTCCTATTTTGCCTTGCCGGAAAACGACAGCGAGAAAGCCTACGCTTGGTTATTGAAGGCGTTGGAGGATAAAAACCGCGTCGCCATTGCTACTGTGACGATGCATCAGCGCGAATATACTGTTTTCATCCGCCCTCGCGAGCATGGGCTCACCGTTCACACCATGTTTTTTGATAACGAGATTCGGCGCGTTGAGGGCTACGGAAAGATTGATGAAAATATTCACCTGAAGCCGCAGGAAATTAAACTGGCGGAACAACTGGTGGAGACCCTCTCCGAAGATTTTGAGCCCTCCAAGTATCACCACACTTTTCAGCAGAATCTAAAGGCGCTCATTGAGTCCAAACAGAAGGGCCGAACTTTTGTAGAGGAGCCCAAACCTGGTCGCGCCCCCGTAATCGACATGATGGAAGCTCTAAAACGCAGCGTTCGCCAGTCAGAGGCCGCAAATAAAAATAAACCTAACCGGACCCGTCGAGACCACGAAGGCCGCCGGCTCCTGGCGAGCTAGGGCGGACAATCCAGCTTGCGACTAGCTTGGATTGGATAAAAACAGCCCAACGGGAAAATCCTTTAACACATCGCTCACACTTAAGCCCACATTTCGATTCCCCTGGGTCGTGAGCGACTCGCCGGTTAGGACATTTCGCCAGCTCGCGGCTACGTTTTCCGGCAACACTATCGAGGTGTTTCCCCAGAACTCCCGTTGCGCGCCCGGATTCTGCCCTATTCCTGAACCGGCAAGCCATTTCGGAGCGAGCACCAACGCCTGCTTATTTTGGAAAACGCGAAAGAACGCTGTGACATTCTCTGACCGCTCGCCAGATATTTCCGCCCGCACGAAATCGCCATCAGTAAAAAGCTCGCTGAATTGCTGCCGGCATCGCAGGGCTTTCGAGATCAAGTAAAGTTTGATTTGGCCGTCCGCCCAGTTCTTCAGCAATTCGCCGGCGAACGCAGCCGTCTCTCGCGACAGGTTTTGTGTGAGGCTGTTCAATAGTTCGATGCGACGCACAAAATCAACGGTGCCGCGGTTATCCGGATCTACCAGCCGAAAGTCCCATAATTCCGAGCCCTGATAAAAATCCGGGACCCCAGGCGCGGTGATTTTCAATAGTGTCTGACTGAGGCTGTTCAGCATTCCGTAAAATGCGATATCGTGATGGAAGCTGAAAAAGTCCTCGAGGAACGCGGTATTCTGTTTCTCGTCAAGAATGGCCGCAATAAAGTTTTTCAATCCTTCTTCGTGAGCCAGGTTTGGCCGCGTCCAGCGGGTATGCACCATAGCCTCGCGGATCGCTTTTACGGCATACGACTGCAGTCTTTCGAGTACTCCGCCAAGCTCGCTTTGCTCCAGCGGCCACATACCTAACAGCGTCTGGTACAAAAAATATTCTTCATTGCGGTCGGGAACCATCGCTCCGCCGTTCCCAGCGATCTTGTATTTCTCATTTATCGCGGCCCACTCGTGCAGCCGTTTCTGCCACTCTTCCGGCAACTCAGACAAAACGCTGATGCGCGCGCGCACGTCTTCAGCCCGTTTCGTATCGTGCGTCGAGCTGGCATTCATGGAATGCGGCCATCTTTTTTGCCGCTCGGCGATAAATTTAAAAAACTCGCCGGGACAAATGGCGTCGGGCGCGGGATCACCGCCGACTTCGTTTAGCGAAACCAAGGGGGCATAAACGTAAAGCGCCGTGTCCTCCAGGCCCTTTGCCACGATTGGCCCGGTGAATTGTTGCCAGCGCAAAACAAAACTTAGGCGCGCTTCGCGGTGATCCGGCAAGATGTGCGGCGAATTCAGCAGCAACAGCACATCACGCAGAAAATCGAAACATTGCGGATTTAACCCCGGCTTGCGTAAACGGGCTTGCGCCAGCGCTTCTTCCAGAACCTTGACGGCCTCCGGTGGCAGATCCAGATTTCGAATGTAAGTGCGGTACACGGGAAAGCAGGCCGTCGTTTCAACTAGCGCTTCGGTCAAATCATGGCGCGGCAAATCACGAGCATAGCGAGCTTGTGCCGCCAGTTCGCCGAGTTGCCGGCCAAGCGACCTCATTTCCACGCCCAGAATTGTGCCCATGACAAGTTTTTTCTTCTGGTACAGCACCTCGCTGAATTTCAGGTGCCGGCCGATAAAATGAGAGTAAATGCGCTCAATCTCTTTCGCGCCCTGTGGCGGAACCAAAATACGATTGGCAAAGTTCAGGTAGTCATACCCGGTGGTGCCTGCCACCGGCCAGTCATCCGGCAGGTCTTCATGGCGCGCCAGAATTTTTTCCACCAGCACGTACGCTTCTCCGCCAAGCATATCTCCATCTTCCGCCGCCAAACGTTCCTGCAGCCGTTTCAGGTACGCGAGCGGATCACGCAGCCCGTCGATGTGATCAATGCGCAAGCCGGCAACCGCGCCTCGCGAGATGAGCCGCAAAATTAAACTGTGCGTGGCGTCGAATACCAGTGAATCCTCGACGCGCATACCCACCAGGTCGGTAATGGTGAAAAAACGCCGGTAATTAATGGTTTCGTTGACGTTCTTCCAGAATGCGAGAACGTAATATTGCTCTCCAAGCAGCCGTTGCAGATTGGCGAAACTGCTGGGATCACCCTCCATGCCGTTAAAGTCCGCAATATTTTCCTGAATGAATTGCGTAACTTCATCGCTGGCTGCTGCCAGTTGCCGCAAACGTTCGCGTATGGACTCGAAGCGCACGCGTTTATCGGAGGCTGACTCGACCGGCGTTGCATCGCGATCCGATATTGCGGCAAGCGCGGCCACAATGCCTTGATACTCATGGTAAGCAGCGGAGTTTTCGTCCAGCAGATATTTCAACCTGCCGATGCGGTGTTGTAAGACCGACCGGTAGGTTCGCGGAGCCAATGGAAATGACGATTCAAAATATTCGTTGGAGAATTTCCCGTCGTGAAAACTTAACTTCAGTTCGCCACTATCCAGCGCTTCGCCGAAAGGCCGTCCGAGTATCGGCAAAAGAATCTTGTTGTCCAGATTTCGCGATGGAGGGTGCCAATCTATATCGAAGTAAGAAGAAAAGGCCGAGTCCGGGCCATTTTCCAAAACGTCCATCCACCATGGATTTTCGCTGCTGGCCGCCATGTGGTTCGGCACGATATCCAGCAGCAATCCCATGCCACGTTTTTCCAACTCGCTGACGAAAACTTCAAAATCTTTTTCGCTGCCTAAATCGGGATCAAGCCGATTGGGATTGGTGACGTCATAGCCGTGGCCGCTGCCGTGACGGCTGGTGAGAATCGGCGAAGCATAAATTTCAGTAATGCCAAGTTCCCGCAGGTAGTCGAGAATCCCAGCCGCATCGTTAAACGTAAAATTCTTGTTGAACTGCAGCCGGTAGGTCGCCAGGGGAATGCGCGTAGGAACCATGATGTTAAGCGCTCAAAATACGCAGTCCGTCGCGGAGCGCCGTTAATTCCTTCATCCAGGTACAGGCTTCCGGATCATTATTCTCGGCTGCCAACTGGCGTTCCTGGATAGCCTTCATCAAAGGCCCGTAAGAAATATTTTGCACTTCCCATAGCGTTACGGGAAACGGCAAAGTTTGCGCCAGCTCCAATTGCTTTCGAAAGCGTTGCACATTTTCCATATCGTCGGGATGTTCCGCGAAACGCGTTGCCTGCTCTTCAAGTCGTTTGCGTATGGTGAATTCCAGCGTGGTGGTATCCAGAGGCACCCGGCTGGTAGCTGCTTCCTTCAGATAACTTTGTATGTTGTCCGCGTCCGGATCGGGACGTTCGAATGCTTGCCGCAGTTGACTGTTGATTGCCACGTCCGCAGCAGCTTTAAAAGCCGCGGGAACGGGAATGTTCAGCGAATTTAAAAAACGTATCAAAGGCGCCTGATTTTCATAAATCGTTCGGTACGCTGCGGCCGCCGAGGTGAGTGAGTCGTTCAAAATCAAGCCCACAATTTTTCTCTGTTCGTCGCGGAACAGCGAACTGAGCGAATACGAGTGCTCGCTGAACTCTTCATCAAGTATGCGGATGACCGCCGCGGTATCCGCTTTGAAAAAACACTCGATCAGCCTGGCTTTCAATTCTTCGTAGCGTTCCGGTCCATCGGCATGACGCACCCCGCCGGTCACGTTGTGGTCTCCCAGGTGCAATACACCGAAACTCATCGTCGCGGACTCACGCGTAATTTCGGAACTGAAGCGCGCCCGGCCTATTGCTAACCGCAGTTTCCCTTCGGCTTCCAGCGAATATTGCTCGCGGTCCACGTCGTAACAATAGATGCTGGTCTTCTCACCATAATTTTCAAACAGCGAGCTGATGGCGTAATGGCCTGCAAGCTTTTCAATGTCCACCGCGGCGGGCTTTACCCACTTCTCGTAAATTTGCGCTCCATGGCCGTGTTCTGGCAAGTTGCTCTTCGTCTGGTGTAAACGTTCCAGAAATTGCGGTTCGATTGCGGCGCCTGCAAATTCCTTGGCCAATTCCACCGCGCGCCCGGCGTAATGAATTACCTGCACCGTTTCGAGTCCCGACAGCTCATCAAAGAACCAGCCGCAACTGGTGTACATCAATATGGCGTGCCTTTGCATCTCCAGCAGCTTCAAAGCGGTAACTTGTTCTTGGGGACTCAACACGTGCGTCGCGTGAGTATTGAAAAACGCTTCGACACTGGCGTCTGAGCGATTAAGGATTACGTGAATGTATTTATCGCGCGCGTCCCAGGGATTTTTCAATAGCGGCGCAGCTTTTTCTTCAAACAGCGGATTCACGGTATCGCGCAACCAGTCCAGCGCCGCGCGCAACGGTGCGCGCCATTCCTGACTCCAGCCGGCGTGCCCTCCCGAATTGCAGCCACAGTTGGCGCGCCAGCGTTCCACTCCATGTACGCAGCTCCACGAGCTGTTCTCCACGATTTCCACAAAATGGTCGGGCGGAAAGCGCTCCAGAAACTGGCCGTAATTCGTCAGCTCCGCCAGCTTCTCGTTTTCGATGTGCTGCAATGCATACGTCAGCGCCATTTCGCCGAAGCGATGATGGTGGCCGTAACTTTCCCCGTCCGTAGCGATGTGCGAAAGCTGCGGCCAGTCGCGAGCATCGGAAAAGCCGCTGATCAAACGATCGGCGAATCGTTTTCCGTCATTCAACAAACCTTCAAAGGCCACGCCTTGCGAGATAGGCCCGTCGTAGAAAAAAACGTTGATCGTTTTTTTGGAAGGCAAGTTAACCAGATAAGCGCGACTGGGATCGATGCGGTCGCCGCTGACGTCCTTCCAGCTTCGCCCGCCTTTGCGTCGCACACGTTTTGCCTGGCGCGGCGCCATTATGGTGTACAAAATTCCATTTTCTGCCAGCACTTCCAGCGTTTCCGTGTTCGCCGCCGTTTCCGGCAGCCACATACCCTCCGGTCGCCGCTTGAAGCGATGCTCAAAATCCGCGATGCCCCACTTAACCTGGGTAACTTTGTCGCGCCGGTTCGCCAGTGGCAGAATCATGTGGTTATACGCTTGCGCGACGGCTGAACCGTGGCCTCCGAATTTGTGAGCACTCAGTTTGTCGGCTTCTTGCAACGCCGCATATACGCGCGGCGCTTTGTCTTCCAGCCAGGAAAGTAACGTCGGGCCGAAATTAAAACTCATCATTCCATAGTTGTTCACCAGCTTGATGATGCGTTGTTCGCTGTCCAGAATGCGCGAGGTAGCATTGGGCGCGTAACATTCCGCCGTGATGCGCTCGTTCCAGTCATGGTATGGATAAGCGGAATCCTGCAACTCAATCGCTTCGAGTGAAGGATTCTCTCTCGGCGGTTGATAGAAATGACCGTGAACACAGACGTATCGCATCATTACCCCGTAATTGAATTCACCCGTTCGAGTACCACGAACGACTGTGCGGACAGCGTGAGCGGATCCCCTGCCTTTATTTCCTCAGCCAAAAAATTTTCCGGTCCGCGCCATTTTTTGTCCGCGGAATTGACGCGCAAAGACCAGCGTCCCGGCGGTAAAGACAGATCATCAATTGTACGTTGGGCTTTTCCAAACTCGTAAATGGCCGCCAGCATCTTCGAACCGCCATCGCCGGCGACCACGGTTATCGCGCTTCCATTCTCAAAAATTTCCAATTTGCCTGGTCCAGCCAAGGAGTATTCGCGTCTGATCGCGAGTAACTCCCGGTACAGGGCTAGCAGTGTTTGGTGTGGTTCTTTGCTCTTCAATGCATGATCGAGCTTCGAATTCCTGAAAGTACTTTCATCCTGCGGATCCGGTACTTTTCCTTCCCACGCGAATGCCGCAAATTCTTCCTGGCGCCCTTTGCGTACCGCTTCAATCAATGCTTGATCGCCATGGCTCGTGAAGTATTGAAACGGCACTATCTCACCATACTCCTCGCCCATAAATAAAAGTGGAATGAATGGCGCAAGTAGAGTTGCGCCTGCTGCCAACTTCAAACGTTCAAAATCGACTAACTCGCTGAGCCGCTCGCCCCTAGCGCGATTGCCGATTTGATCGTGATTCTGAATACAAACGACAAAACTAGAACGCGCCAGACCAGCTGGGGAATTGCCGTGTCGCCGCCGCCTGAAGTTCGAATGCTGCCCGGCGTAAAACCAGCCGTTTCGCATCGTGACCGCAAGGTGATGCACATCGCCGAAGTCCGAATAGTATCCGGCACGTTCACCGGTGAGCAGGGAATGAAGCGAATGATGAAAATCATCGCTCCATTGCGAAGCTAAATCGTACCCCCCTTGCGCTGGCGGCCTTAGCAGACGCGAGTCATTCAAATCGCTTTCCGCGATCAGGTAAAGTTTTCTGCCTAAGCGTTCTCCCAGCGCCCTCACCGCTTGCTGCAGCTCAGCAAGAAAGTGTCTAGCGCCAAAATCAAAAATCCCATGTACGGCGTCAAGCCGTAACGCGTCGATGTGATACTCCGCGAGCCAATGCAGTGCGTTCGTAATGAAAAAATGCCTGACCGGGTCGCTGTTCGGCCCATCGTAATTAATCGCCTTCCCCCACGGCGTCTGATACTTGTCCGTGAAGTACGGCCCATATGCGTTGAAATAATTTCCCTCCGGCCCGAGGTGGTTATAAACCACATCCAGAGCAACCGCCAAACCATTTGCGTGCGCGGCATCCACTAATTTCTGAAGACCGCGCGGACCGCCGTAGGAATTTTGCGCCGCGAATGGCTGCACTCCGTCATATCCCCAATTGCGGTTACCGGGGAATTGCGGCACCGGCATCAATTCAATCGTGGTGATTCCCAGGTCACGCAGCCCCGCTAAGTGGGGAATCAGGGCTTCGAACGTCCCCCCCGGTGTGTACGTGCCGACATGCAATTCATAAATTACGCTGCGCTCCAGTTCGAGCCCGTGCCAGGACGAGTCTGTCCACTTGAAATCTTTCAAATCCAACATTTGCGACGGCCCGTGAACGCCCTCGGGCTGAAAGCGCGAGGCGGGATCCGGAAGCTCGCGCCCGTCCTCAAACCGGTAAAAATATCGCGCATCGAGTTTCAATTCCTTGATCACAGTTTCAAAATATCCTGAATCACTTTTTTGCATTGGCACAACACCACCGCTGTCGCCCACAATGTGAACGCTCAAGTCCTTGGCGGCCGGGGCCCACACGACAAACCGCCAGCCCTGTCCGGGAAGAGGAGTAGCGCCTAGCGGAGGGATAGAATCCGAGTCACCCATAAAGTCGAAGCCATTGTTTAAGTGTGAATCGCAGGTGGTTGAATGTTTGCGGCCGGTCTTGCCGCAGGCGCCTGCAAAAAAACGAGCAGGTGGCCATTCCCTCGTCGGTTACCTGCTGGATATGGTCACAATTTCGCGAGAGAAAGAATACGTGCTAACGCCCTAGGAAGACATAGGGTTTTCCCTGTAACCGGTCACCCGCTATCACAACGATTGCGATTGAAAATGCCTTGTGCCATTAAAAAACATCGGACGCCCGCGTACAGACCATCTAAGATGAAGAACGCTAACGATGATTTTGAACGCAGCCTTGGGTAGCTTTATGAGGACAAAAATCACCAAAGCCATCGCGATGGCTCTCTGCATTTTGAGTCCGGCGGCCAACGCCTACGATAAGCAGCTCGACGCGCGCGCCATTCATGAAGCTTACATTCTCGGGCAGCGTAACGACAAATCAACCGGCGACTTCCTCGCTCCCTATCTGACCCAAATTACCGAGCCGCAAAACGATGTGCACATCGCCGAGATCGAACTTCTTACCCCTTTCGCTCAAATCGTCGATGAATCCCGCCGAAAGGCCTCTGACGGGTACACCGAGCAGCAAGCCATCCAGGACTACAAAGCGCACGGAAACACCGTGAAGGTGAATGTGACCCTCATGCTGCCGTCGGCCTACCCAAAGACTGCCGAGTCCAAAGAAGTGCCAACTCCGCAGCCCGCCACAGGTCCCGAAAAAAGCGCCATTCGTCCGGAGAATTTCTGGCAAAATTTTCAGTTCAACTTGAAACAGAACGGCAAGACCATTCCATCTCGCGGGATCAGCAATCAGCCCGTTCATTCCACGGCCACCAACACTGCTCCGGCAGTGCTAACCGGAGAAAATGTGTGGCTGGAGTACGACGTCCGGGACGTAGCTTCCGACCTGACCACCGTGGAGGTGGTGACCCCGCAGGGCAAGGTCATCAAAGCCACCTTCGACCTCAAGAAATTACGTTAGAAAGCCCGGCAATTAGTCCGCCGCGCCTCCTGATAGCCTGTCCCAGAGGCCAGGGTCTCCATGCGCCCCTCGTGGGCACCCCAGCTTACCAGGGTCGCCTAAGGGCTTGACCGTGCAAGATTTACTTTTTTCCTCCCAAAATTCCTATGCCCCAAAGGACAGGTACACCGTAAGTATAAGAACCATATGAATAAACCTTTGGACTGCCGTTTGCATTTACCGCTATGCCCGGACGCATGATGTAGGAGGTCCTTGTGAAAGTTTTCTTGGCAATCGCGTTTCTCGCAGTTCTTCTTTCGGCGGTTCTCCTCGGAATTGGAACCCACGCCATGGCCACGGTAGCTCGCAGCTTTTGTATCATCTCCACCGCAATTTTCGCCTGCGCTGCGACGTTGGGTCTGGCCACTCGCTCTAGAATCTGACTCTTCATCGGCTGTCAGGATTTGCCCGTATTGCTCGCACGGCCCCCACGGGATACGATTAGCCCTGATGGCGTGATTGTCTCCGTCCGGCCCTGCTGATATGATCGTCCCGGCAAGTCTCTCACCACGTCGCTTTACTCAATTGCCGACACAAATTCTGGCGGTATCGTAAAAATGCCCACCATGGCCGACCCTACAGGCCAGAAGTTTCATCGGGCTTGGGGCACTCGCCTCCAGTCCCTCAAAAATATCCCACCAGTTTTGAAAATTATCTGGGACTCCAGCCCCGCGGTCGTCACCTGGGGTTTAGTCCTTCGCGCCATCGTGGCCCTATCCCCGCTGGCTCTATTAGCTGTTGGACGATTGATCATCAAGGCGGTCGACGTAGCCTCCGGCACTCCGCTGCGGCCTCATTTTTGGTGGTTGGTGGGTCTAGAGTTTGGTTTGGCTTGCCTTGCGTCCATATTGAACCGCGGCGTGGATTACTGCGACACCCTGCTGGCCGACAAATTCATCCGCCACATCAGCGTGCGCATCATGTATCACGCTTCGCGTCTGGATCTGGCGTCCTACGAAGACCCGCTGTTTCACGACAAACTCGAGCGCGCTCGGGTGCAAGCTACTGATCGTCTCGGGATGGTTCAACAGTTAGGGCGGCTCGTCCAACAGGTCATCACCACCGTGTCCTTGGCCGCCAGCATCCTGTTCTTCTCGCCATGGCTTTTAGTGGTATTGATCGCCTGTGTGATTCCGGCTTTTCTCGGGGAAAGTCATTTTGCCTTTCTCGGATACGCGCAGGCCTTCCGTCAGACACCCGTAAAACGCCAGATCGATTACCTGCGATTCCTGGGCGCCAGCAAAGACAGCGCGAAAGAACTAAAGCTATTCGGCTTGAGCAAATACCTTACCGACAGATTTCAAAAGCTGTCTGACGACATTTTTGTGCAAAATGTCTCGCTTGCGAAACGCCGTCTGTTGGCTAGCTCGCTGCTCTCGCTGCTTACCACCATGGGGTATTACGGCGCGTACGCATACGTCATTCTGGAAACGGTACGGGGTGAGATGACCGTCGCCACGCTAGTTTTCCTGACTGGCGCGATCGCTGGAGCCAGCGCAAACCTTCAGATGATTTTTTCAACGTTCTCCAGCATCGCCGACCAGTCGCTATTCTTGACTGATCTGCTCCAATTTTTCGCCGTTCGTCCCACAGTGTTCTCCAAGCCGAACGCTATAAAAACGCCGCGGCCCATTAAACAGGGCATTGAATTTCGTGATGTCACTTTCTCTTATCCAGGCAGTGACCGGCCCATTCTTCGTAATTTGAATCTGTTTCTGAAACCCGACGAACGTATTGCGCTGATTGGCGAGAACGGCGAAGGCAAAACCACCATCGTCAAACTTTTGACTCGCCTTTACGATCCAACCGCAGGCCAGCTTCTCCTCGATGGCATCGATCTGCGCGAGTACGACCTGGACGACTATGCCAGCAACATCGCCGTGATTTTCCAGGACTTCATGCGCTACGACATGACCGCCTGGGAAAATATCGCCGTCGGCCAGATTGGCGCGCGCGAGAATCTGGACCAGGTGGAATTGGCCGCGAAAAAGAGCCTCGCCGAAGGGGTCATAAATAAATTGCCCAACGGCTACGACCAGATGTTAGGCCGGCGTTTTGAAACCGGCGTTGATTTGTCAGGCGGCGAATGGCAAAAAGTAGCCTTGGCACGCGCTTACTTGCGTGACGCGCAAATCCTGGTGCTCGATGAACCCACCGCAGCGCTTGATGCCCGTTCCGAGCACGAAGTGTTTGAGCGATTTGCCGAGCTGACCAAGGGTAAAATGGCCTTGCTGATCTCTCACCGTTTTTCCACGGTGAAGATGGCCGACCGCATCATTGTTCTGGAGAAAGGCGTCATCGCGGAACAAGGGCGGCACGACCAGTTGATGGCGCATGGTGGCCGGTACGCGGAAATGTTTGAGTTGCAGGCTTCCAGCTACCGTTAGCGACCGAATTGTAGATACGATGCGCGTAGTAAAGATGCCTGTGGTAAAGATGCCCGTAGTAAAGGCGCCCGTAGCAAAGACGCCCGTAGTAAAGATGATTGTGCAAAGATGATTGACGACCCTATCGGAAGATTAGAGACCGACGAGTCCCCCGCGGTTCCGCCAGCCTGGACTGAACCGCCGGATACTCAAGCGAATGCCGTTGCCCCCGAAGCTGATGTGGCGCGCTTGCGCGATGAGGCCAGAGCCCAATCCAAAACTTGGACGCTTAGCGGCCGCCGATCCTTCAGCCCGCCGCTCGAAAGCCGCCGGCAGGTAGCTTCTCGCGCAGTTTTGAGCATCCGCAAAAGCGCCGCAGCGGAACGCGGTGTTCCCGCCGTGGCCAGTCAACTGGTCGTCAATAATCAACGCCTGCTCAGATCCGCTTCTCTGGATATCCGCGCGTCGTTACGTTCCAAGGCAACATTTCCCCAGGTCCGCGTCGGCGCAGCGCATCCGGAGGAAATTCCTAGAGCCTGTTTAGCTGCCAGGGCCTACCTGACCGCTTCGTATTTTACTTACGACGAACCCGCCTTCATTGAGTTCATGGAAGCTGCGCAGGAGAGCGCCTATTTCGAAGTGGCGGAAATTTGGTTGCTTAAACAGATGCTGGAGCTTGTGTTGATCGAGCGTTTCGCCGAGCTAACCGCCGAGCTTTCGCGAACTGCTGCAGCACGAACCCCTCAGGACCCTCAAGCCGACCGTTACGCAGCTGCGTTTTCTTCTTTAATCGATAGCGTTCGAAAGCTCAGCGATTCTGATTTCAAGGCCGTTTTTCTCGCTCTCAGTAAAACAGAAGCTATCCTTCGCGGTGATCCGGTCAAAGCCTATCACTGCATGGACCTGGATAGCCGTGGCAGTTATCACGCCGCCATTCAGGAATTTGTTCGCGGTTCGAAGGCTGACGAATTTACCATCGCGCAGCTCGCCGTGGATCTTGCCGCGCAGGCCAAAACACAGTTTCGCTCCATCCCGGTAACTCGTGATCGCCGCGGCCATGTGGGCTACTACCTGGTAGATCGCGGCCGCCAGGCTTTACAAAAAAGAATCGAGTACCGCGCTAAGGGTTTTAGGCAAGTCACCGAGACGTTCCACGACGCACCGGAACTGCTTTACTTCATCAGCCTGGAAGTCCTGATCGTCGCCATCATGGCTTTCGTAGTCAGCGGTATTCGCGCCGGCGTTCCTTTAGTCGCCGCAACGTTGCTTCTGCTCTTCCCCGCATGCGAAGCGGCGTTGGAAATTATCAATCAGCTGGTGACCTTCCTGATTCCCGCGCAGGCCTTGCCCAAACTCGATTTCTCCAAAGGCATTCCCGCCGATTGCGTCACCATGGTCGCCATCCCTACGTTGTTGATCCACGAAGAACAGATCCGCGACCTCGTTCGAACGCTTGAAATTCGGTACGTTGGCAATCGCGACCCGCATTTGTTTTTTGCTTTGCTTACCGATCCGCCCGATTCTCGCGAGCGATTTGATGAGAAAGACCGCCACGTCTCCTTATGCTCGAGTTTGATCGAAGAACTCAATCAAAAGTACAGCGACACCGGCGTCCAGCCTTTTTATCATTTCCACCGCCACCGCGTTTTCAACGAAGTGGAAAATACCTGGATGGGCTGGGAGCGCAAGCGTGGAAAGCTGCTCGACCTTAATGAATTACTGCGTGGCGAGACCGATAAATTCCCCGTGAAGATTGGTGATCTCTCTGTTTTGACCAGCGTGCGCTACGTCATCACCCTCGACTCGGACACGCAGCTGCCACGCGACACCGCTCATCGCCTCGTCGGCGCCGCGGCTCACCCCTTGAATCGCGCCGAAATTAATCCCGCGACCAACACCGTGCAGCAGGGCTATGGCGTGCTCCAACCGCGCGTCGGCATCAGCGTGCATTCCGCCAACCGCTCCCGCCTGGCGTACATCTACTCCGGTCAAACTGGCTTGGATGTCTACACTCGCGCGGTTTCCGATGTTTATCAGGATTTGTTTGGCGAGGGCATTTTCACCGGAAAAGGTATTTACGATGTCGACGTGTTCCGCAAAGTCCTGGGACGCCGTTTTCCTTCCAACGCCATTTTGAGCCACGACTTGATCGAGGGCTCTTATGCGCGCACCGCTTTGCTGTCGGATGTCGAGATCATCGACGATTACCCCTCGCATTTCCGCGCCCACAGCCGCCGCAAACATCGCTGGATTCGCGGTGACTGGCAGATTCTCCGTTGGTTGCTGCCTCGCGTTCCGGACGCCGAGGGCAACCTCATCAAGAACCCGTTGAAATTTGTTGCGCGCTGGAAGATTCTTGACAATTTGCGGCGCAGTGTCACGGAATTCGCCACCTTCGTGTTGCTCCTCGCTTCCTGGTTCTTTTTACCCGGACCCGCTTCCTATTGGACTGCCGCAACCGTCGCGTTGCTATTGATCCCGCGCTACACGCAATTGATTTTCTCCCTGCTCCGGCTTGAGAACACTGGCGACACCTTCGCGCATGTAAAACAAATTTTCGGGGACTTTATCGCCGGCCAGGTCAACGTCCTTATCTTTTTTACTTTTCTGGCGCACCAAACGCTCGTCACCATGGACGCCATTTTTCGCACCGTGGTCCGCCTCACCATTACCCGCCGTAATCTCTTGGAGTGGGAAACCGCCGCGCAATCCGAAATGGAGACCAAACGAAAAACTCCCGTCGATGTGTATCTCGATTGGACTCCCGCCGTGACTCTTGTTATTGGCGGGCTGCTCGCCGCATTCCGCCCCCACGCTCTTTTGGCGGCATCACCGATTCTGGCCTTATGGCTGTTCTCCAAGCCTATCGCGCGTTGGCTGGACCGCCCCTTGGCTTCCGGTCGCAGCGAAATAACCGAGGACGACGAGAATTTCCTGCGCAAAGTCGCGCTAAAAACCTGGCGTTACTTCCGCACGTTTTCTGCCCCCGAAGATCAATTCCTCATTCCCGACAATGTGCAGGGCCATAATTACGAGGTAGCTCATCGAATTTCTCCCACCAATCTGGGACTCCAACTGAATTCTCAATATGCCGCTTACGATTTGGGATTTATCACTTTGCAGCGTTTCCTCGATGAGGCCAACAGAACTTTCGCACACGCTAAAGAATTACCCCGGTTCAATGGACACTTTCTAAACTGGTACGACACGAGAGATTCAACCGCATTGCCGCCCTTTTTTGTGTCCAGCGTCGATAGCGGCAATCTCGTCTGTTCTTTGCTGTCCTTGAAACAAGGTTGCCACGCCGCTGTCGTTCAACCACTTTTGTCTGAGTCGTTATTTCGCAGTTTGCGGGAATGTCTGACGATGGCGGTGGAAGAGTTGTCCGGTGGCAAAGGCCGGGAAGAATTAATCGCCGCCATTGAAAGACTTCGTGCCGAAATAATTCCTCTGCGTGACGACCTGTCGCGCTGGATCGAAGCGTTACCCAGGTTGCAGGAATCCCTGCAGAGTATTGTCGACCACACTTCATCTGCAACGCAGAACGGCGTGAAAGACAAGTGGTGGTGGCTCGACGAGGCCAATGCTCGCTTTTTCGACGTGCGCGAGCAGCTTGAGACTTTGCTTCCCTGGCTGCTCCCCGAATTTGCTTCCCTGAGAACATATTTCGACGACATGGTCGTGCCCCAGGTAATTGGATGCCTGCATCTCGAGCAGTTACCCGGTTGTGCGCAACGGCTCTCCACTAGGCTGGAACAATCCCTGGTCTTGAATCCTGGAGACGAAACCAAGCACGAGAAAATCAAAGCGTTGCAGCACCTTGTTCAACAATGCAGCATTCGCGCGACGACCCTCCGCGAAGATTTGCTTTTGCTTGCTCGCCAGGCCGAAGAAATGGCCAAGCAAATGGACTTTCATCTGCTCTACGACGCGGGACGCAATCTGCTTTCTGTCGGTTATGACGTCGACAAAAAGCAGCTGCTGGCCAGTTGCTACGACCTCTTGGCTTCGGAATCGCGCAGCGCGGTATTTATCGCCATTGCCAAAGGTGACATTCCCCAAACCAGCTGGTTCCGCCTTGGCAGAGGACACACGCAGTACGCGGGCCGCAAAATTCTGCTCTCCTGGACGGGCACGATGTTTGAATACCTGATGCCCACCGTGTGGATGAGGACCTATCCGGCCACGCTGCTGGAAAACAGCATGCGCGGAGCAGTTATAGCCCAAAGAAAATTCGTTGAGCCATTAAACATTCCCTGGGGAATCTCGGAAGGCGCCTGCAGCGAAAAAAATGACTCTGGTCATTATCATTATCATGCGTACGGCGTTCCGCCCCTCGCGCTGAAGGTGGAAGTAGAAGATCGCACGGTCATAACACCGTACGCCGCCGTTCTCGCGCTCAGCGTCGATCCCGCTGCAGCGGTGAAAGATCTGCGCAAGATGGAAGCATCGGGATGGCTCGGGCCATACGGATTTTACGAGTCAGCGGATTTTAAAGGAGCCACGGCAGCCAACACCCGCTCCCCAGAGCTGGTCTATTGTTGGATGGCTCATCATCAAGGCATGATTTTATTGGCGATAAGTAATCTATTGTCTGAATCGGTTTTTCAAAAGCTCTTCCACGAAGAGGTCATCGTTGCGGCCACCGAAAGGTTGCTACACGAACGCGTGCCATTAACGTTTGAGATTCAGAAAGAAAACCAGCCCGCCACGTAGCTAGCCTTGCTGGCGATGTCCCAAATTGGGCCTACGCTTCTCAATTTGGACTTGTGCAGCTCGTCTCGTCCATTACTTTTGGAATCGAATCGCTGCTTCTGTTCGACTTAAATGCCCCGCCTGGCGCCCTTTCATGGCCCCGCGCGTGCCCTACCTATCGTTCTGGCCCCCTGCCGTGCTTTTATCTGCATCGGCGGGTTTGTCGCTCAACGTATTCAGCAAGGGGGCATCAAGTGAATGTCGCGACGCCATCGGTCCTCAATTTAACGGAGCTGCTTAGTCGTGTGGATAATGACCGCGAACTGGTCAGCGAACTTTTTTTCATATTCAAATCGGTCTTTCCATCTCATCTCCAGCGTTTACGTGATGCCGTTGCGAAGGAACTGCCCAAGCAAGTCGCAACCGAGAGCCACGCCTTGAAAGGCATGCTGCTCAATTTATCTGGTGTGCGTGCCGCCGCCCTGGCCGCCGATTTGGAGAACATGGCGCTGGAAGGGAAAATCGCCGGCATGAGAGAAGTCCTGACTGGATTTCAAAGCGAAGTCGAAACCCTCTTGTTGCAGATGGAATCCATCGAGTCTCAAAGATGAAAATTCTTATCGCCGATGACGATCCCATCTCCCGGCGATTGTTGGAAAAAACTCTACGGCGCGCAGGTTATGACGTCGTTGCTGTGCCAGACGGCATGGCTGCTGCTGAACAGTTGTGTATACAAGATGGCCCGCGCCTGGCACTGCTCGATTGGGAAATGCCCGAATTGGACGGCCCGGCCGTTTGTCGCGAAGTTCGCAAGAAAAAAGATCAAGGTTACGTGTATATGATTTTGCTGACCTCCAAAGGATTAAAAACCGATATCGTCACCGGCTTGAGTTCTGGCGCCGACGATTACTTGACTAAGCCTTTTGACAGCGGCGAACTAAAAGCCCGGCTGCGCACCGGTGAACGTATTCTTCACCTCGAAGGTCGGCTCGTCGAAGCCCGCGAAAATATGCGCTTTAAAGCTACCCACGACTCCTTGACCTCGCTATTCAACCGCGGCGTTATTGTGGAGCTGCTGGGCCGCGAAATTTCGCGTTCGCGGCGTGAGCGCGTCCCCACAGCAATTTTGCTGTGTGATGTGGATCACTTTAAGCGCGTCAACGACACGCACGGCCATCGTATTGGCGACGAAGTATTACAGGAAGCCGCGAGGCGCCTTCTTTTATCGGTGCGCTCTTATGATTACGTCGGCCGATATGGCGGCGAAGAGTTCCTGATCATTCTAAATAATTGCGATCCCGCTTCTGCTCCGCGCCGCGCCGAGGAAATACGCAAGTCCCTGTCGGACGCTCCGGTGCAAACCAGCGTCGGACCGCTATCGGTAACCCTGAGTATGGGCGTGCATCAAACCAAAAATTGGGGTGTACGATCCGTTGAAGAACTCTTGCACGAGGTCGATGTGGCGATGTATGCCGCCAAGGCCGCAGGCCGGAATCGCATCAGCTTCACCAAGCCTGACGTTTCCTCAGACGCCGAGTGCTTGGCACCTACGGAACCCGCACAATCGTTGCCTTAAATCGCAAATTCTCTCGCCCGCTTGTCCCCTGTGCGGTTTCAGAGTTTAATTTTTTCGCCTGCCTGCAATTGCGCCATCATCTGCCGCATCGCCACAGTGGATCCGGGAGAACGCTTCTCTCGCCACGCTTCAAGCCGCTTGCAGGCATCCTCGATATTTCCAAAAAGGTGTGGGTTTTTGAACGCCTGACGCCACGCGGGAACCACCGCACGCATGCGATCCCACACCACCCAGAGTTCGCCATTGCTCTCAAAAAAAAGCTCGTCATTGATCAACCCGCGATTCACAATCGAGGCCACCATATCCCAATAACTTATGACCATACGGATATAAAGGCTCTCCTCGCTGCTCTGCGGATATTTCTGCATAATCTCTTCGGGAGATTGTGGATGAAAATGTTCCACGAACCACGACCGTGCCTGGCGCAACCGCGGTTCGCGCCGCAGGTCATAAAGACGCAGCATCAAATTGACTTCCTCATAACTGATCTGGCTCATACCATTCTCCTTACTGATTTGTAAGATCGCCGGCTTTTACTGGCCCGCCTTTACAGGCTCCGAAGCTGGAATTCCTCCGGCGAATTCAAAGCGTTGGACGATCGAAACGGGTATACCTTGACGTTGAAGTTCCACATGGATGCGGCGCCGCAGCTCACGAGAAATCTCATCCTGGTGATTCGGTAGCGTGCGCACCTGCAATCGCACCGTGGTCGCATTGCGGTCAAAACTTTGCACACCGAGTATTCGCGGTCCGTCCACCAAGGTCTTGGACCACGCCGGCTCCGCGCGTAGCTCCGCGGCCGCCGACTCCAGTGAACGCAAAGTTTGTTCCAACGGAGCCTCGGGCGAAAGCGAAATATCCACGAAAGCCTGCGACCAATCCCGGCTCAGATTAGCGACCGTGCGAATCTCTCCATTGCCTATGGTGACCAGCGCGCCTCGCGCGTCCCGCACTAGTGTTCGCCGCAGCGTGACATGTTCCACACGGCCAATCGTATCGCCGACTTGGATCGTGTCTCCCACGATGTATTGATCTTCCAGCACGATGTAAAAGCCGGTGATGATATCGCGCACCAGGTTCTGCGCCCCAAAACCTATTGCCAGGCTGGCCAGCCCGGCAAGCGTCGCGATCGGCGTCACATTGATGCCGAACTCCGGCAACGCTGTGAGCAGCGCGATACCCCACACGATTTTCGTTCCCGCGCTGTACAGTAATCCGGCCAACGTGCGCGTTTGTTGTTCCCGCGCCTGCGCCGCGCGTGTTTGCGAGGCCGCTCGCTTGATGACCAGGTTGGTGACCACCCGCAAAAGCCGGTTCAGTATCAGCGCAACCGCGATTATCCCCAGTATGTGCAGGCCGTTTCGCAGCGTGAACTCAGACCAGTGCGTGAAAGTAGGTGTATTGGGCATTAAACTTTACAGGAGGCCGAGTATAACATTGGAACTGTGGACAAGCCCTGCGCGCAAGCGCTTTGCCAAGCGTCCAACTCCATTTTAAAGGAGGCTCGTGATGAGTGCAGTCGGCCAGGAGCGTCGCAAATTTTTACACCGGTTTTGCGCGCTGTGCATTGCTGTCGCTCCGATGATTTTCCTGCAGGGCAAATCACGCGCGCAACAAGATACCAGACCCCTCAACCATGCTGACCAGAAGCCGGACGATGAAAACGCGCCGTTCCCACCGGGAGCGCGTAAAGCCGCGTTGGAAGAAAACGAAAAAAACATCAAGAAAAAAGTCGAGAAATTATTCCAGTTGGCAACGGAGCTAAAGGATGAAGTGGACAAAACCGATTCGGCAAAAGTGCTATCTCTGGCCATGCTGAAAAAGGCCGAAGAAATAGAAAAACTGGCCAAGGACATCAAGGCCCGCGCCAAGGGTTAACGGCCGCCTTAGTTCGGCTCACTCGCCTGCTCTTTTCCCGCGTTCAAAACGTAGCTCGAGCGTAACTCAGCCTGATACAATCGTCTTACGCGCCCGTAGCTCAGATGGATAGAGCGTCAGCCTCCGAAGCTGAAGGTCGTGAGTTCGACCCTCACCGGGCGCGCCACATCAAACAGCTTTCTGCGCCCACTTGTTTGTGTGCTGGTTGACCCATCAGGCGAATTACGCGGTCCGGGTTGTGGTGCTGCGGTCGGGGAAATAAGTCTGTTTTTTTAACAGGGCGTCCACCGCGTCTAGCAGCATTGCACGCGCTTCCATCTTATTCACAAATCCCTGGCCGCCTGCCATTTTGGCTTCGTGAACGAGGTATACCCCATCGTGCATGGAGAAAAAGAGGATCGGAACTTCCGGCAGAAATGTCCTGATCTCCTTGGCTGAGTTAATGCCGTCCAGTACCGGCATGGTTATGTCCAGGATGATCAAATCCGGCTTAAGTTCCCTGGCTTTCTCAATTGCTTCCTTCCCGTCGGAAGCCTCTCCGCAAATTTCAATATCGGGTCGCGAGGAAAGAATTGCGGTGACCCCTATCCTAACCGATTCATGATCGTCGACCAGCAGGCAGCGCATGGACCACCCCGCTCTGTGTTGACCTGGAGTCCTCGTCAACTTTAGTTGTTATCGCCTGCTTGGGAATACCGCGAACACCTTAGGAAAAGCGGGCGCAGCGCCACTATACTCCATTCCCGCCCTAGATTTCCTTACTAACGCCGGCTCCGGCAAGGTCCCCCGTGAGTCCGACTCACTGATTAGGGAGTCCGCAATCTTCGACCCCGAAGGGCCCTGTCTGGAAATAGGCTATGCATGTAAACTACCCCACTGTTTAACGCCAAAGTTCGGAGGCTTTTCTTTTGCTGAGCCATCATCACCCGGAAATGGACGGCGCGGAATTTGCGGTATTCACAGATTCGTCGCGCAGGTATGTCGATTGCACCGAAGGTGTCTGTCGCTTGCTCGGCTATGAACGCTCGGAGATGTTGGCGCGCAGCATCGAAAATGTAAGTTTTCGTGATGCGGAAGTTTCAAAACAATTCGCGGAATATCTGCGCCGCGGAAAGATGGACGGCGAATTCGTTTTACGCCACAAAAGAGGCGACCCTATACCCATCCGTTATCGTGCCTTCGTATTTGACGATGGTTGCATCGCCGCGGTGTGGGATCCTATAAAAGATTGGCGGGAACTGTATCTTGCCGCCCTCGTCGAAATCGATCCCGCAAAACTCAAACGCAAAGCTGAAATCGCCCTCCTCGCGGTCCAGCAACGCACGCAAGAACTAAAAAGTGTTCCCGCCACGCCTCATTCGGAGCAACAATCGCTGCGTGACGCCTCGTCCGCTCTTCAATCCTTACTGAAAAGCAGTTAAGCCCTTAGATGCTCTTTGTAACGGGCCCTCGCTGTTCGACATGCGACACTTTCCTGATACGGACGCTGTACGCTATGACCGAGTTGCGATAGTGTACGCGGAATGGCCGACTCTCCTGGCGAGTTGGAATCTCTCAGAGCGCAAATTGCAGCCCTGACTGCGCGCGTCTACCAGCTTGAGCTTGCGCGGGAATTGCCTCCGCAGACTGGTTCCGCGTCCGTTCCTCAACCTCTAAAGCCGCCTGCATCCCAAATCACTGCCGCTCCAACTCCAGAGCACAAAATCCAGCCCACCGCCGCACCGGCCGAGGCTTCCGCAGCGCCACGAACGCGTACCCCTCTCTCCCCTCCCCGCGGCCAGGAGGGCGACCTGGAGAAAAAGATCGGACAGTATTGGCTGAACCGCGTCGGTATCGCTGCGATGCTCATCGGGGTCGCGTATTTTCTTAAATTCGCATTTGAAAATAACTGGATCGGCCCCGGTGGCCGCATCGGTATTGGCCTGCTGTGTGGAATCGCGCTCATCTTGTGGAGCGAGCGTTTCCGCACGCGCGGCCACGGAGCGTTTTCCTACTCCTTGAAGGCGGTGGGCATCGGCACGCTGTATCTATCTTTGTGGGGCGCGTTTCAGGTTTATCACCTGATTCCAGCCAGCGCAGCTTTTCTCGCGATGACCATTGTTACCGCGTCAACTATCGCACTCGCGTTGAGCCAGGACGCCGAGTTGCTCGCCACGGCTGCGATGGTCGGCGGCTTTGTCACCCCGGCGCTGCTCTCCACCGGCCAAAATCACGAAGCGGTACTCTTCTGCTACGTTGCCCTGCTGGACTTGGCCATCCTTCTCATGGCCGTCGTCAAACCGTGGCGGCGTTTGTTGTGGGGAAGTTTTGCTGGAACCATCGTGTTATACCTCGGCTGGTACTCCACCTACTACACCCGCGACCAACGCCCCCGCACAGTTTTTTTCGCCGCACTTTTCGCAGCCATTTTCGCGGCCGTTCCCTTGGCGGCCCGTTATGAACGCTCAACGCGATTTTCCGGCCGCAGCATTACGCTGACGCTGCTCCCGCTCATGAATGCAGTGATCTTTTTTCTGGAATTGTATGTCATGTATGAAATTGAAACAGCCACGCTCACCTGGTTTGCGCTGGGCTTGGGCACCGTCTATCTGGGCATCAGCACGCTGTTCAAGAAGCGCTTCCCCGGCGACGACGTAAGCGTAATCAATTTATTGCATGTAGCCATCGCCATCGCGTTCATCACCATTGCCATCCCATTAAAGCTCGAAGCCCAATGGATCACCATCAGCTGGCTGATCGAATCGGCAACGCTTTTGTGGATCAGCGTGCGCACCAAAACTAATTTCCTGCGTTATCTCGCGGTTGCCGCTCTCTGCTTGGGAATTTTCCGCTTGTTGGTCTATGACCAGTTGCATGCCAACACCCTGATCTTCAATGCGCGATTTGCCAGCTACGCCGTGGCCATTGCCGTTCTGGCTGGCATCGCCACCCTCGGGAAGCAGCACGCCGCGGAAAACGAACGCCCTTTCCTACAGCTCGCGGTAGTAGCTCTCAATCTGCTGGCCCTGCTCGCTCTTACCCGCGAAGCTGCGGATTATTTTGATCGTCCATTCGTTAACGTTGGAAATCAGTGGCAGCATTACCACCAGGTTTCCGTGCTTCGCGGATTCACCTACTCGGCGATTTGGCTGATTTACGGAGCCGTTTTGATGGCGGTAGGTTTCCGCAAACGGAGTGCCTTCCTACGCTGGCAGGCGCTGATCTTAATCGCCTTCACCACCGCCAAAATTTTTCTTTATGATGTGTCCCAGCTTGGCGGAAGCTACAGAATTTTGAGTTTCATCGCCCTTGGCGCGGTTTTGCTGGGCATATCTTTTATCTACCAACGCGACTGGCTGAAACTTTCTCCCAATTCATCGGATGAATCCGCGCCTGCCCACCCCGCTAAGGAAATGTCGTGAGCAAATTATTTTGGGCCCTCTTGGCCATAACGGTGGTCACCGCTTCCCCTGCTTATTTCAGATATCGCCGGCAGGTACAGCCAATAAATTCCGCCGGGCAGCACTACATCGTCGTTGATGAGGTGATTTGGCGGCACGCCCGTCCGGACTTGAACGATTTACGTATCTACGCATCAGAAAAAGAAATTCCCTACAAAATGACGGTGGAGACGGGCGGTTCAGAAACCGAGCAGAAACAATTCCGCGTGCTTCAGCCCTCTTCCATTAGGGGGAAAACTCAGTTTCTTCTGGACATGTCCGGCATCGACGAATATGACCGCATCCACTTGACGCTAGCCACCAAAAACTTTGTCGCGCATGCCCGCGTGGAAGGCCAGGACGATCCACACGGAACGAAGTGGGCTCTGCTCGGCACCACCACGCTGTACGACCTCTCCGATGAAAAGCTTGGTTCCAACAGCACGCTGCAAATTCCCTTGAGCGCTTTCAAATTCTTGAGGGTTACCGTCGACAGCGCGGTGAAACCCTCCGACGTAAAAAACGGCACTGCTGGAGTAACGCGAGCCCAGAAAGCCGTTTGGCGCGAGGTCACCAATCCATTCAGGCTGGAACAGCACGGAAAAGAAACGGTGATTACCTTTGATGTTCCCGCGAACACTCCCGTGGAGCGCCTTACGCTGGATATTGATCCCACCCAACCAAACTTTTTCCGCCAGATTGAAATTCGCGGCGGCAAAGACGAGCCCTACGGTGCCCATCAGATAAGCCGTATTCACATGCTGCGCAATGGCCAAAAAGTGGACGTTGAGCGAACTTCCGTAGATCTTTGCGGCAATTGCCAGGGAATTTTGAAGGTCGTAATTCAAAATGGCGACGACCCGCCCTTAAAAATCAGCGGCGCGCACTTACAACAGTGGGAGCGGCGAATTTATTTTGATTCCGGTACAGGCGAGCGGCCCTGGGTCTATTATGGCGACGAAAAACTTGGCGCACCGGAGTACGACTACGCGAAATTATTTCAAAAGAACGCTAGCGTTGACGCGCTTGCCTTAGATCCCGAAGTGAATAACGCCGCATATGTTCCGCGGCCTGACGACCGTCCCTGGACCGATCAGCATCCCGCTCTTCTATGGGCTGCCATCCTCGCTGCGGTAGTTGTTTTGGGCTCCATCGCCTTGCGTTCCTTGAAAACAAGCGCGAAGCCCGTTTCGTAAGATTTTTTTTTCGCCTCAATATATTTTGAAGAAATTCCCGGTTTCCGAAGCGCTTATAAGAAGGCGAAGTTATTTACCGAGGAAAAATTTATACGTCACAATCGTAGCTTGCACACCGTGCTCACTGTTGCCGTGGTTCTCGGGCCACGGGCGTCAGAAGTCCATTTTTTACGCGAAACTCCGATCCTCTCCAACTGATGCGGTCCGACACCAATCCCAACATCCAAACCACGGACGTGACCGCATCCCGAACGGGCAAAAGCCAAAGTTTCTTCACTATAGTTTCGTCCCGCAATCCCCAGACCCCGGCAGTCCACGCCACACTGATTCTCAAAATTAGATAGGCTGCCAGATACGCTACCGCAATACCCGTCCAACCGGCGGCCCGCGCAACAATGGCGGCCAGCACCATCCACGGAAGTCCGTGTGTAAAAATCATGCCCGCGTAAGCAAAGGGTCGAACATTGCGCAATCCGATTGCCCAGCGCAGCTCTTGACCAAAAAGTTGTCGCAGCGTCTCTCTTGGAAAAACGACCGACACTGCTTCCCGCATGATCTCCACTCGATGCCCTTGCCGCGCGATGCGATTCCCCAATTCGAAATCGTCGGAATGATGATCGGCCATCGATTCCCAGCCGCCTATTTCCGCGAGGCGCTCCTTGGTAGTGGCCATCGTCCACCCGAACGCGAACTGCACGCCGCCTTCCAGCTTGCGGGCGATCAGCGCGCTGGGCAAAGAATCCGAACACATGCCCAGCATTGCGAGATCCGCTGCCAGCGTCCCGCCACCGGCGCAGCGATAGAATGACGTAACCGCGCCCACCTCCGCATCGGCAAAGGCCCCCACCAGTTCTCGCAAATAATCGGGTCCCACGCGAACGTCGCTGTCGCTCATCACCAGCAATTCGTACTGCGCTTCTTTTACTAAACGGTATAGGTTGCTGATTTTATGATTTTGTCCTAAACGCTCGACGGAGGTCGCCAGCCGGATTCGCGTGTTCGGAAAGTCGCGCTGTAGTTTCTCGATGACCGGAACAATTGGGTCGCTTGGATCCGTCACCGCGAAAATAATTTCATATACTGGATAATTAAGCCGGCAATAACTCGCAAAGTTATCGTACGCTTCGGAATCCACCCCGCGAACCGGTTTCAGAATGCTCACCGGCGGCGCAAACGCATCATCTCGCGGGGGCAACCGCCGAATACTCCGGAAGTAGCCGACAATGTTGTAAAGCGAAAGGATGTAATACACCAGCGGACACAACGCCAAGAGCAACAAGAGTGAGCGTAATTCCATCAACACGTTTTATTTGCCCGCCGGGCTAAAATCTGCATAATCGCGACGCCTGGAAAATGGCCAAACCGAGAGGAACTCTTCTCGGAATCATACGCCCAATTGCCGCCGGTATTCGAGAGTAAATGTACCGCAGTGCGTTGCGCCCGTTTTTAGCAGAAAGTCCGGCGCACCTGATACAACCCTAATAATTTAGTTACAATCTAAATAGCGTCAAATATACTGATAACCAGTCCTGCTTAATGCCAGCACAAGTCGCGAGATGTTATTTGAGATTCTCTTGAATTTTGGCTGCCGCGGACCTGCCGCGGCCTTCTTTCCTGAGTTGTTGCTGCTACTATTGTAATTTATTGCTCGTATTTCGACACCGGTAAGATTGAGTTTCCGGCGAGCTTTTAAAACGCGTATCGCTGTGGGGGATGGTTTATGAAGCATTTTATTTCGTCGGGAATGAATTTAGTTCGCCGGCCGCCGTTATTCGTCACCGGTTTGCTCCTGGCGTTTTTCCTCGCTGCCTCGGTCCCCACACACTCTCAGACTCAGTCGACCCCGCAGAACACCTCGGACGATAGTGACTCCCGTCGCTCCAGGCGGGTGTCGCAACCTTCGGATCTCGCCAATCAAAACTACGAGCATCTCGCGGCAGCTGCTCGCCAGATCCAGGAAGTGCTGGTGAAAGACCCTGGCCTCCTCGTGGAACTGAAGCGATTAGCTATCAAGCAAGCCACCGACGACGGCCAGATAGTCGAGGATTCCTCTCTCACCGATCAAGCTATCTTCGACCGGCTGGAGCAGGACATTAAATTCCGCTCCCTGGCTACCAGGCTCGTGCAGCGTTACGGATATTTGCTGCCAAGTTTCAATCCGGATTCTGAACTCGGCAAAGAGCGAGAATTCATCCTGAAAGAACGCGCGCGGCGCCAAACACAGATCGAATCTGAAGAAGATGCCAACGTCGGTTCTCAAATCACAAGGCAAGCTCGCGACGTCGAAGCGCCAGACAATTGTGACCCGGCGCGTGCAGGTTGCGAACCCCCTGCTCGAAGGACCCCCCGGCATGCCAACGGTCCCTCCAACGCACCTCCAGAAATTCCCGACCGGGGTAATTCGATTCCCGAATTCCCGTTAAGTTCTTCCTCACCGATTCTCCGCGCGCAGGGCGGCGGTGGCTCTACGCCGGGCATGGGCGCCGGTGGACAGGACAACGCCGGTGTTTCGCAGCAGTTGTCCGCATTGCGGACTGGGCAAGGACAGGGCGCAACTCCGGGAGAAGAAGCAGGCTCGGATGATCGTAGTTCCAGAATGGCTCAGATGTTTGCAGCATCGCAGGGATATCCCGCCGGAGGAGGCGACCTCGGACTTTCCCTGCCTTTAGACTTCGGCGGTACAGGACCTATTGCGCCAATAGATACCAGCCGAATTCCACAAGATTACGTCCAGCGCAATCGCGAAAATAATCGTCCTCGGCCGACTGAGACGCGCACCAGTCCTCTGGATTTATCTCCAGTGTCCATGGTTCACCGGCCAAATCCCTACGCGGATATTCCTTCGCTTTACGACATGTACGTGCAGGCTTCTACCAAGCAAGGGCCTACGGAACGCTTTGGCCTACAGGTTCTCCGCAACCAGGCCGGTGCTTCAGAGGAGTTCCCCATTGATTTGCCTGCCGGTCCCGATTACATGGTTGGTCCGGGCGACGGTCTGGCCATTGATCTTTGGGGCGGCGTTTCGCAGCGCATCTCTCGCACGGTTGACCGCCAAGGCCGCATTTCGCTGCCCGAGTCCGGCCCCGTTCTGGTAAGCGGTCATACTCTTGCCGAAGTCCAGCAAACGGTGCAGAAAGTGTTGCGCGCAAACTACCGCGATGTCTCCGCGGATGTTTCTCTGTCGCGCTTACGCAGCGTGCGCGTTTATGTGGTTGGCGACGTGGCCCACCCAGGCGCGTATGACATCAGCTCGTTGTCGACTCCGCTGAACGCCTTGTTTGCCGCCGGGGGCATATCCGATCGCGGCTCGCTCCGCACCATAAAACACTATCGCGGCAACAAGCTGGTCGAGCAAGTGGATGCCTACGATCTGCTGCTTCACGGCGTTCGCGGTGAAATGGCCCATTTCGAAAGCGGCGACACACTTCTCGTCGACCCCACCGGTCCGCAGGTAACCATTGATGGTATGGTTCGGCGCCCAGCCATCTATGAACTTCGAAGCGAAAAGAACCTCGCGGACGCTCTTGATCTCGCCGGAGGAATTCTGCCCGCCGCGGCTCTGCAACACATCGAAGTGCAACGCCTCGTCGCTCACGAAAAGCGCACCATGCTCACTCTGGATATTTCCGCCGCCAGCGATCCCGATTCCATCACCAAACAACTCAGCGCCTTCAAAATCCAGGACGGCGATCAAATCCACATCTTTCCCATCGCGCCCTACAACGAAAGCGCCATCTATCTTCAGGGACACGTGCTTCGTCCCGGCCGCTATTCGTTCACCGACGATATGAAGATTACCGATCTGATCCGCTCGTACGCCGATCTACTCCCCGAACCCGCCGGTCACTATGCGGAAATTGTGCGCCTCAATGCTCCGGATTATCGTCCCAGCGTGGAAAGTTTTGATCTCGCTGCGGCCCTCGCAAATCCTGCGAACGCTCCCAAACTTCAAGCCCACGACACCGTTCGAGTCTTTGGCCGCTACGATTTCGAACCTGCTCCTCAGGTGTGGATCGGTGGGGAAGTAACGTCTCCAGGAAAGTACGCCACCTCGGGTCAAATTCGTTTGCGCGATGCCATCTATCTCGCTGGTGGTGTTTCTCCTGATGCCTCACTCGATTCCGCTCAGTTGTTCAGAACGCAGGCTAATGGAACCTTGAAAATCTTGAGCGTTAACCTCGCTGGCGCTCTGGCCGGCAATCCCATCGACAATATTTTGCTTGAGTCCCGCGA
>Ga0073928_10001389_pt1 | contig 47019 bp, 45 predicted proteins | sample PaiPotPPA55metaG_FD_76969 | JGI IMG/M metagenome (GOLD analysis project Ga0073928, IMG submission 76969) | Iron sulfur acid spring bacterial and archeal communities from Banff, Canada, to study Microbial Dark Matter (Phase II) - Paint Pots PPA... ...
CGTGCCCCACGGCGATACCTGGATTCTGGAGCACGAAGAGCTGAACCCCGCTCCTCCAGGACAAAAATTGCTCATCGTCGGCCGCTTCGCGGAACTACGAGATCACTTCTAAGCCATCGTAACCACCGAGAACACAAAGAAACACAGGGGAATAGAAAGCCTCTGTGAGATTCTGTGTCCTCTGTCGTTATGTTTCTGATCTTGCTGGAGCATCTCCCGTCTCCGTAGTTTTCTCCCTGCCACCACCGCATCAAACTAACCAACACACCCTGATTTCCCGCATGCTACGCTGATCTTGCTCTGGGATCTGACTCCACTTCGAGTGGCGATTCAGACTAACAATTTACGGCGGTTGTTGCACACGGTTGAAGCGCTGTCCGAGCTCGGCCCCGCGCTAACGGCGGAGCGCGACTTCTCGGAGACCTCGCGCCTCATGCTGTCCGCCATCACGGAAGCGGCGGGCGCGCGCGAAGGCGTGCTTCTTCTGTTCCACGACAAGCCCGCCATGCTGACCTCCGCCGTCTCACTGGGATTCGCGTTGATGCCCGATCCCGCCTTCATTCCTCTCCTCCCCAAACACGTGCATGCGCTCACGGCTGCGCGCGGTCCCATCGTACTCAATTCTTCCACCTACCCCGAGTTCCTGAGCTCCAACGGCAACGTCGCTCCGGAACTGTTTAGGTGCATCGCTCCATTAAAAGCCGGTGGACGTCTGGCAGGCGTGGTCGCACTCGGCCGCCGCCCCGGCGATGCGCTCTACGAAGACAGCGAACTCGACGCCCTGCAACTGCTCTGTAGCTACGTCGCGCTAGCGGTTCAGAATCACGCTCTAACCCAAAGCATCGCGCAACGCGTGTCCGAAAACCTGCGGCTCATGGCCTCGCTCCACGGTTTCTACGACAACGCGCTCGAAGCCTTTGCCACCGCCATCGACGTCAAGCACGTCAACATCCATGGACACTCCCTGCGCGTGGGCCGCTACGCCTCCGCCATTGGCGAGGCCATGGGCATGGAACCGGGTGAGGTCGCGGCTCTGCGCAGCGCGGGATATCTGCACGACATCGGAAAAGTTGCCGTTGATCGCCGCCTCTTCGGCAAAGCCGGAGCGCTCGATCCAGAAGAGTTTCGCGAAATGGCCGACCACACAGTAGTCGGCCACCAGATCGTCAGCAGCGTGCAATTCCCCTGGCCCAAAATTCCTGAGATCGTGCGCTGGCACCACGAGCGCAGCGACGGCTCCGGCTATCCCGACAGACTGGCGCAAGATGAGCTGCCCATGCCGGTGCGCATCGTCGGCCTCGCCGATTCTTTTGACGCCATGACCAGCGCCCGTCCCTATCGCGCTCCGCTTTCGGTAGGCAGCGCTCTCAGCGAACTGGTCAAAATGGCGCCGGAGAAATACGATCCCGGCGTGGTGCAAGCCCTGCTGATTCAAGTGCGCCGCGACGCAGTCGGCAGCAGCCGTACTCCCTTGCTCGACACTATGTCCGTAAACATTGCCGCCGCCGACATCGATCATCTGGCCGCAACCTTGCAGCATAAAGTCTCCCGCGGGAAGGTGTATTTGACTAAAGAGATCGGCTCGTAGCGGCCCAGATGCGGCCTTCCAGTGCTCCTGGCAAACAGCGAAGACGGGATAATGGAGCGAGACAAATGAAAATCGGACAAGCGTCCGGCATTCCGTTGACGCTTGCAGCCGTACTTATTTCTGCAAGCCTGTTGTCTGCGCAGGTCGAGCCCATGGGAAACATGGCGCCAAGCGCGCGCCCAAGTCACTGCACGACTAGTGTGAGCGTAGTCGTCTGAGTGAGAGTGCCCGAACTGCCGGTGACGGTGACGGTATAGGTCCCGGCAGGTGTTCCCGTTTGAGGAGAAGAGCCACCGCCGCTTCCTCCTCCTGATCCATTACCGCCTCCGCCGCATCCCACCAACCCGATCCCGACCGACAACAAAAGCAGGGACGACAGAGGTACTCCGATGAAGCGCTGCTTGCTAGGCAGCGAGACGAGGAGGATTGCCAAAACAAACACTGCGATGAGGGGACCGCGCCAGGTGGGCCAATCGGAGGGCGAGTGATCGGTCATCGTTCCCGCAGCCGCTGCACCTCGCGCTGTTGTGGTCACCGACAGTGTGCCGATATCCATCCCGCTCGTCAGCGGGTATGAAGTTGGGTTCACGGAGCAGGTCGTCGCTTGAGCCGGGACCGTACAAGAGACAGTCACGGTCGATGAAAAGCCAAAGAACGGCATTACTACAATGTCGTTTATGTACGATGCAGTATTGCCCGCCGTCACCGTTTGTGAGGTAATTCCCTGGTTTGCGACACTGAAGGTCGAAACCAGGTTCAAGGCGACAGATGCCGAGGTCGAAGCGGTGTAGTTCGCATCTCCCGGATAGCTAGCGATGACATTGTACTGTCCTGCCGCCAACTGACTGGCATCGAAAGTTGCTGTGGCCTGTGCTATGCCATTTGACGTGGTTCCACTGCTCAATGAGGCCGTACCCAGTACCGTGCCGCCAGAACTGAAAGTAACTGCCCCGGTAGCTGGAGAACCGCTGGCAGAGGCGCTCACAGTGGCGGTCAGCAGAAGCTGCTGAGGAGTCTGCTGCGAACTGAGCCCCGTGGTGGTTGCAATGTGCGTGATCGTGAAGTTGATTGGTGTCAGGTCAACGCTCGAACTGAAGCTGTTGTCTCCGTAATATCCCGCCGTGATGGTGTGGGTTCCCGCAGTGATCTGGTTAAGCGGGGGTGCCGATGCGTTTCCATTAGCATCTGGTGGCGCCTGCGCTATGCTGTTGCCATTGTCCCAGAAAGTCACATATGACCTGGGCGCTCCGTAGCCGGATTGCCAGCTGACGTGGGCCTCTAAGTACACAGGAGTTCCATACGGTTCGCTGCTAAACGGGACCAGACTTCCTCCGGAGCCTGTGGTCAACACGGAAAAAGTCGTGGTTGTGCTCTCTGGCTGGATTGTCACCTGTACGGCTGGACTCGAAGCGCTCCCCGCATAAGTCGCATCCCCAGCGTAATAGGCGTACACCTGATACGTGCCGCCAGGCAAAAGGTGAGTCACCCCAGAATAAGAGCCTTGACCGCCCAAGGTGAAGAAAGCCGCCGAGCTATCATCGGCAAGATTGCCGTGTGGCGATCCGCCCTGCACCCACACCGACCCAGTGGGTGTTATAGTGCCGCTGTTGGGTGTCACGGTACCCGCAACGTTCAGCGGCGAACCGTGAACTGCACTTGTGGGATTGATTGAGAACGTTGTGGTTGTGGGGCTGAACGTGATTTTGCTCCACTCGTTGATTAAATTCGTTACATTCACCGACCCGAGTCCCGTCGCGAGATCGTAGCCTTTTGCACTCGCGTAGGTTGGTTTGGCTCCTCCGTAACCGGCTTCGCCGGGTACGGCGTTGTTTCCCACAGTTACGTCATTAAAAACACATGTGCTGGCGGGCAGTGTGGTAGCTGAGGCGTTGCATTGGGACAGGTTTTCAGCAGCCGCTAAACGGTACAGCACGTAATTCGGCTGCCCGAGACGGACTCCTTTCTTACTCGCAACCAGGGCCATAATGGCCGCAAACGACGGGGTCGAAGCGGACGTACCACTTACCCCCGCAAAGCTGATTTCTCCTTGTGCATTTGGAACGCAGGACCCGCGAAGGCAAAGCAGATAAGGGTCATGGCTCGCCGCCGTCAGCGACACGTCGGGCAAATCCCGCGCGTTGTCGGAAGGAATTCCTGCGACACCGGATTGCCAAGACGGTTTACTGAAGACGGTGCTTGCACCTCCTCCTCCCGCCCAGATACCGGGCGTGCTGCACCCGGACTGACCCGACGCACAGCTTTCATTCCAGGTGTCTTCCGGAATGTAAGAAATAGCAGATTCTTGCGTCGCCGGCGCATCCGTCGAAGACCAATAAGTGCTGTCATGACCGTTCTCATTAAACACCGTCCCACCAACAGCCACGGTGTACGGAGTCGCGGCCAATAAATTTACACCGAGTCCATGGGTCGCCACTTTTTCCGTATCAGGGTTGTCGCAACCGGCAGATCCAGAGTCCCCGGCAGCAACCACATACGTGATCCCCTGTGCCGCAGCCTGCTGCGCCAGACTCGCAACGCCAGCGGATTCAGTGCTGGTGAAGTTCGCCTCGCAATCGCCAAAACTCTCGCTCATCACGTCCGCAAGATTGTTGTCAATGATGTACGCTTCCGACAAATCGACGCCGTCAGTGGTTGCGGTCGACTGAGAGACCACCAACTCCACCCCAGCGGACGGTGCAACCGCTCCTACCCACGTCGCATCTAGAACCGCTTCGGCTTCCTCACCGCCTCCAAGATCGCCTGGGTCCGGGCCGTTCAAAATGACCTCCGGCGACTGCGCTTGGTCATACATCCAGTAATGAAAATAGATCACGTCTTGAAGATTAATGTTAGACCGTCCAACGATTGCAATGTTAGGGAACCCCTGTCCCAGCGGATTGAAGTTGTAAATTGTGTAGTAGTCTGCCGGACCGAGTGCATGCAAGCCGTTGCTAGAGGTAAATTGCGGTTGGGCTCCGGGCACCCCTTTTGCCCGGAACTGTCGATCGCCGACATGAATCTGAGGTTTCTTGTAAAAGTTGTGCAGCGTGAACACACCCGCTGCTGCGGGCTTCAATGCCGTCGGAATCTGCGGGTCGGTCGCGTTCGCCCAGTACTGTTGTCCGTTGACTAGGTACTTGTGAATCGTTGTGTGGAACGCCTCTTGCACCTGGCTGGCCGAGCCGGTGAACTCCAGCACCGACCGGCCCTTGGTCGAGCCCACCTGAAATCCGTGCGACTGCAACCACGCAACAATCGTCTGCATGTCAGTATCGGTCGGTCCGAACTGCTTGCCGAATTGTTCTGGCGTCAGCCACTGGTGATATTTCGGGGACGCTCTGTCCTGCTGATCGTCCAGCAACTTACTGAGCGCCGCTTCTTGGTCATCGCTTCGCTTCAACACCAGTAGCATCCGCTCCATAGGTAGGGTCGCCGGCGCTGTCCCCAGATCAAATTCACGACGCGCCAGCGGATGGGTGTTGCCTTTTAGTGTCGTGAGATTCGACTCGTCTACCGACTGCGTGATCAGCGGACGTGCAGGGACAGACGCCGGCGCTGACTCTTGCCCTAGCGCCGGTACGCAAAGCAACCAAGCCCAGAGAATTGCGGAAACAAGAGTCGAAGCGATGAAGAGAGAAAAAGAAGAAGACACTGGAATTCTTCGCATAGACACACCTGTCCCGATGCGGGCAATTCACGGAGATCGAACGGACAGGAGGAAGGAATGTGGTCCAATTCGTCTCTTGTGTTAGGCCTAAAGCCCGCGTGGACCCAAAACGGTACTACAATTCACGCCGCTTTACAACGGGCTTGAACCGTGCTCACAGCGTTCTTAATCCGGGTTTTACTCAAAGAACAGAACGGAAGGCAGTGCATGTTTAGGTCACAAGGCGCACTGCCGAATGCCCAACCCTTTTCTTCCAATCGGTAGCGGCCCTCCGGAACCATCTCCAGCAGTAACTTTTTTCTCGCCCAAGGGTTCATAATCAGGAAGACCTGACTTCGGGATATCTCATGCCATCCAACTCTGCCAAGCTGGCGCTCTTTCTACTGGGTGTGACCTTTGTCTGGGCGGTTCCGCAACTCCTCGCCAAGAAAAAAGACAAGCCGCCCGACTCCAGCCCTAGCGAACACAAGCGCGCCGTGCAAGCTCTCAATCGTCTCACCTTCGGGCCGCGCCCCGGTGACGTGCAGCAGGTCATGGCAATGGGCGTCGACCGCTGGATCGATCTGCAACTGCATCCCGAAAAAATTCCAGACAGCGCAATCGAGTCCCGCCTCGCCGCCTTCCGCACCCTGCACATGAATTCGAAGGAAATCGCGGAAGAATTCCCGGACAATCAGATGATCAAGCAGGTCATGGATGGCAAACGCCTCATGCCGTCCGATCCAGCGAAGCGCGCTGTGTTCCAGGTGCAGATCGCACGTCTGGAAGAGAAGCAGGAAGAGCGGCAAGAAAAGAAGGAGCAGAAAAGGCAAGCCGTAGCCCCGGCCCCGATTGCGCCCGTAGCGTCCGATACCGCGAAGACAGCCGAGGAGTTGGCCGCCGCAGCCGCCGGAGATGCGTCCGGAAATCTTGCGGACAGCAACTCGAATTCGATGAGCATGAACTCGACGCCCGCTTCTAATAGCGATGGCGGCGCGAACGCGGGGCCCCATGTCTCGCCGTCTTTACGAGACATGGGAACGCCGGCCAACGAGATGGCAACCGGGCCATCTTCGGAAGCGAGGCCGGCACAAATTGACCCTACTGAAACCCGCCGCCGCGAAGATCGTCATAGCGAAAACCATTTCTACGCCGATTTGAAAATCGAAGGTCTTATCGATCTTCCCCCCGACCAGCGCTACAAGAAAGTATTGGCGATGTCGACCGACGAACAAATCGCATTCGGCGATTCGCTGCGTGGCGGCGTCAAAGCGCAGGACTTTGTCGCGGGCATGAACCCGAAGCAAAAAGAAACTCTGCTTGCGATGAACAATCCGCCGGCCATTGTGGCCGAAGAACTCGTCCAGGCCAAACTGCTGCGCGCCATCTATAGCGATCGCCAGCTCGAAGAAGTGATGACCGATTTCTGGTTCAACCACTTCAACGTCTTCGCCGGCAAAGGTCCCGAGCGCCTCTTCCTCACCAACTACGAGCAAGATGTAATCCGCCCTCACGCGCTGGGAAAATTCGAAGATTTGCTGGTCGCCACGGCGAAGAGTCCGGCAATGTTGTTCTACCTGGATAACTGGTTGAGTGTCGGCCCGAACTCCATGCGGGCGCTTGGGATTCCCAATCATCCGGGTCGCTACGGCCCGCGTCGCGTTCCGCAGCCGAACCCAAATGCCAAGCGCAAGGCGAACAACGGTCTGAACGAAAACTACGGTCGCGAATTGCTGGAGTTACACACGCTCGGCGTGAACGGTGGTTACTCGCAGCGCGACGTCACCGAAGTCGCCCAAGTCTTCACCGGCTGGACTATCGACAAGCCGAACGACGGTGGCAGTTTCAAATACGATCCGCGCATGCACCAACCCGGCCCCAAATTTGTCCTCGGACACCACATCAAGGCCAAAGGCAACGGGGAAGACGAAGGCAGGGAAGTGCTGCACATGCTTGCAACCAGCCCGCAGACTGCGCACTTTATTTCGTTGAAACTGGCGCAGCGCTTTGTTTCCGACAATCCGCCGCCCGCGCTGGTCGACCGCATGACAAAGACGTTCGAGAAGAAGAAAGGCGACATCCGCGAAGTTCTGACCACGCTGTTCCATTCGCCGGAATTCTGGGCCGACAGCGCTTACCGCGCCAAAGTAAAAACGCCGCTCGAGTTTGTAGCCTCAGCCGTGCGCGCCACCGGTGCCGACGTGCAAGACGCTATGCCCCTGGCGCGTCAGATCGCCAACATGGGCATGCCGCTCTACGGAGCCCAGCCCCCCACTGGCTATTCCATGAAGGCCGACACCTGGGTCAGTTCGACTGCACTCCTAAACCGCATGAATTTCGCCTTGGGATTAACCGCCGATAAAATTCGCGGCGTGAATGTGAATATTGCCGAATTGTCCGGAAGCTCGCCACCGTTGTTCGATCCGGCGTTGGCGATTTCGACGATGGAAGGGAAGCTGCTCGCAGATGATGTGTCGAAGCAGACGCACGACTCGATCATGACGCAAATTGAAGCGCCAGCAAAACCGGTTCGCCCGCCGGACGCAAGCACGATCGCAGCCATGCTGCTAGGATCACCCGAGTTTCAGAGGAGATAAGCTTCTAGCTCCTAGCTGCTAGCTACTAGCCAAAGCTAGCCTCGAAGAAGCCGCTTCTTGAGGCGCAGGCGCGGGCTGGAGGGATTTGGGAAGTGCACGGCTTCAGCCGTGCCGTTAGTGTCAGGAAAAAGAATCGGGCTTTAGCCCCGAGATGAAGCGGTAGAGTTAGAAGCGAGAGCCAGCAGCTAGGAGCTAGGAGCTAGGAGCTAGGAGCTGTCTTATGATTACCCGTCGCATCTTCCTTCGCAACAGCGCGCTCGCCGTCGTCGGCACGACCGCGGTCCCAAGCTTCCTGACCCGCGCCGCATTCGGCGCCATCGACGCCGGAGCGCGCAACAAGCGTTTGGTCGTCATTTTTCAGCGCGGCGCGGCGGATGGTCTCAACATCGTCGTCCCTCACGCCGAGCCGCAATACTACGCCATGCGGCCCAGCATCAACATTCCTCGCAACGCCGTGCTCGATCTCGATGGCCGCTTCGGACTCCATCCCGCATTGTCTGCATTTCAGCCGCTGTGGCAGCAGGGTCATCTGGCCATCGTTCATGCCGCGGGATCACCCGACACCACGCGCTCGCATTTCGACGCGCAGGATTTCATGGAAAGCGGCACTCCCGGCCTGAAGGCCACCGACGACGGATGGCTCAACCGCTCCCTCCGCAACCTACCGCCGAATTCACAGAATTCTCCGTTTCGCGCGATTTCTCTCGGCCCATCGCTGCCTCGCATCCTGAGCGGCTCCGAGCCCGCGGTCGCCATGAATAACATCAACGATTTCTCAGTGGGCGGAAGAAATCCAAAGCCTTCACCCGCTGCGCTCGCCTTTGAAGCCATGTACGACCACTCCTCCGACGCCGTGCTGCACGGCACCGGCACAGAAACGTTCGACGCAGTAAAAATGCTGAAGGCCGCCGATCCCGGAAAATACATGCCCGCTCCAGGCGCGAATTATCCTAAAGGCCGCTTCGCCGACGGCCTGCGGCAACTCGCGCAGCTGATCAAAGCGAATCTCGGCGTTCAGGTCGCGTTCGCCGACATCGGCGGATGGGACCACCACGTCAACGAAGGCGCGGTCGAAGGCCAGCTCGCCAACGTCCTTACCGATTTCTCGCAATCGATAGCCGCCTTCTGGACCGACCTCGGCGATCTCGGCGAAGACACGGTCGTCGTCACCATGTCGGAGTTCGGCCGCACCGCCCGCGAAAACGGCAACCGCGGCACCGATCACGGCCATGCCAACGTGATGTTCGTTCTCGGCGGCCCCGTAAAAGGCGGCAAAGTCTATGGTCGCTGGCCCGGCCTCGAGCAAGCGCAACTCTACGAAGGCCGCGACCTCGCCCTGACCACCGACTTCCGCCAGGTAATCGGAGAAGCCGTCGCGCGCCACATGGGAAACAAAAATCTGCCGGCAGTCTTTCCCGGCTTCAACAATCAGCCAGGAAAATTCCTGCGCATTCTCGGCTGAGCAATTCGCCGCGCGTCAAGTGGGTGCGGAAAAAATCCGCCATTGTTATTCTCTCGATTGTATTGAAAGCGTTTGTCTTGAAAGGGCGCGTCAGACAAAAAGCTCTCACATTCCTGTCCCGTTAGGGACATCTGAAAATAGCCCGGCGCTTTCAGCGCCGGGTAGCGTCACCCAAGCTGGAACCGCGTCCCGGCGGGACGCCTGAACCTATCGAAGCGTTTTCCGCAGCCCATCAAACCACGACCGATCTGTCCCCCGAAGAAGGCGCGTGTTGCCGCGTGTAGTCGACCCACGCCTCTGCCGCCAAAAACGTAATCGTAAACCCCAGCCAGAACGCAATCCCAAAAAACTCATGCGGCGTAAGCCGCCGAAACGCAAAGAATATCCCGACAATCGGTCGCGTCGTAGCCACCCCCAAGCCGGCGCCGAAAGCGCGGATCATCCACTCGCGATGCCGCGCCACTTCTTTCCGCCGAATGTGTCGGTAAGCTCTGATCAGACAATACAGAAACACAATAGCGAAGAGCGTGGTCGCCGCGGTTTCATTGGGTCCGCCAATGTTCAGTTTGAAGCTCATAACCAGCGCCGAGACTCCAACGATCAGCCCGCAGACGACCAGGATTCTCCCCATCCAGCGATGCAGCTGCAAGTGTTTCTGTCGAATGCTGGGCACGAACTGCAACGGCGCGAGGACGAGAAATAGTCCGCCAGGCAGAATGTGGATCAACGTCAACGCCATGTGCCGCGCGAATCCCGCATCGAGGGCCGCGGCCGGCGAATTTCCGCCGATCGATCCCGGCCTGAACAAAACCAGCGTGCGCCGGGTTACGGCAGCAAGACCGATCAGCACCAGAAAGATAACTGCAGTCCAGACGAAACGGCTTGCACGTTTTGATACCGGCGCGGAAGGTGACATTGCTGCCGTTTGCCCAGTTAGAGTTCGATCAGCACATCGCCGTTTTCGATCTTGAGCGGATACACCTCGACCTTCGCATTCGCGTTGCGCGCAGCCTGCCCGGTTTTTGGATCGTACTCCCATCCGTGCCACGGGCAAACGACTTTGCCGTTCTCGATCATCCCCTCGCCGAGCGGCCCGCCCTGGTGCAGGCAAACGTTGTCCATGGCACTGTAGCTGCCGTTCACGTTGGCAATGCAGATTGTTTTGTCGCCACAGGGAAATTCTTTGGCCGTGTCGGCAGCGGGAAGTTCGGATTGCGTTGTGAGCTTGGTGAAGTTCGGCATTATCGAAATCTTTTTCGGAGACCCTCGCTTCTGGCGGACGACAGCCGAAGCGGCTGTCACTCCGTGAGCGATTTAGCTGACAGCTGACAGCTGATAGCTACTTCGGCTGCATCGTCTGCGCGATCATCACCTGCCGCTTGAAATTCTCCACCATGTTTGGATCGAGCCGGACTTCTGTGGGCTTCCTGGCCAGCGTCATGGTATCGATCTTGTCCTGCAACTTGAGCAGAGCGTAAAAAAGATTTTCAGGTCGCGGCGGGCACCCGGTGACGTAAACGTCGGTAGGAACAATTTTGTCGACGCCCTGCAGCACCGCGTAAGTATTGAATGGCCCGCCCACCGACGAGCACGCGCCCATGGAGATCACCCACTTCGGATCGGGCATCTGGTCGTAAATGCGCTTGACCACCGGCGCCATCTTCAGCGTGACCGTGCCGGCGACGATCATCAGGTCGCTCTGCCGCGGGCTGGGACGAAACACCTCCGACCCGAACCGTGCAATGTCAAACCGCGACGTGGACGACGCGATCATCTCTATCGCGCAGCAGGCCAACCCAAACGTCATCGGCCAAACCGCCGACTTGCGCGCCCAGTTGAAAACGTAATCAACCGTGGTGATCAGAAAATTCTTTTCGAACTTGTTCTGCAGCCAGGCCATGAATGGTCCTCGCGAAGCCCTACACAGGCAGTCTAGGTAACCCTGGAAATTGTGTCAATCAGCCGGCCGAATGTGGGCTGCGCCGTGGAAGAGCGGCCCTTTCAGGGCCGCGTAAAGCGCCCAGGATGGGAGGGGCTTTCAGCCACAGTGGTCGAAGTTTCGTGGGGAATTCCGTTTTTCCGCAACCACTTCAAACTTGGGAAGCGCGCGACTTCCATCGCGCCGCAAAGCTTCAGGCAGGCCCTGGGAAGGGCACGACTTCTAGTCGTGCCGTAAAGCCCTTCAAAACCAGCCGCGCTTCAGCGCCTGCGGTTCGTCTTCGGCAGCAAAGATTAGCTTTTCAGGCAGCCCGCTAAGAAACAAATCGCGACTTTGCCTGGCCGCCAGTAAGGCACGCCTTTGATCACAGCGAGGGATGATGAAATGCACCAATGACGCCCGAATCGGAAGTCATCGCGATTGCGGGTTCGTAGGAGTAGACTGTAGAAGAAGCCTCTTCGGGAAGAGTTGCTCAATTGGAAAAGCAAGCAGTTGGCGTCCTGAGCAGATTTGTCGTGGCCAATGGTATGGATGCTAAGGTCAAGCAAGCTTTCATTCTCCGCCCGCATCTTGTCGACGACGCCGCAGGGTTTGTCCGGATGGATGTCCTCAGCCCAGAGGACATGCCGAATGAAATCTGGCTGATGACGTATTGGGTGGATATTGCCAGCTACCGGACCTGGCATAAGAGCCACGCATATCACGAATCGCATGCGGGAATACCGAAGGGATTGAAGCTGGTGCCGGGCAGCGCCGCCCTGCGTATCTTCAATCTCATTGCCTCATAGGAAATAACGATCTCCTGAGGAAGGGCACAGGCGTAAGAGTTGTTTGTGCGTCCGGTCCCTGCCGGCTTCTCTGAGCGATTCAATCATCAATTCACCGAACCAGCGCCACCCAGGAAACGACGGTGGAAGGGGGCCCCACCGCCACTCCATGCCGTCAACAGCTTTTGAGGTTGTGAAATCGATGTCCGAGCTACTCGAACCAACGCGCGATTTCATTGTTGAACGGCAAGAGGACCTCGCTCGCGAAATTGTTGAGCGTCACTGGCAACGTAGGCCCGCTTTGGAACAGTTGTATGGAAAACAAGGGAGGGCGAGGTGTTTGGAAGATGCCCGATACCACCTTCGATATCTCTCCGAAGCCGTAGGGGCGCGAGAGCCGGCTCTCTTCGTCCAATACGTCACGTGGGCCAAAACAATGCTTATGGCGCGCAATATCCCGGTTGAGGACTTGGTGGCGAATCTGGAAGTGATGTTGGATGTCTTGGGAAAAGAACTCCCTGCGTCGATGCAAATCCCCGCGGTGGATTATGTGAAATCCGCCATTGGGAGTCTGACGCTCGCAAACGATAACTCATCATTTCTCGATCCTTCGCAACCGCTGGCCGAGCTTGCCCACCAATACCTAAGCGCGCTTCTTCGCTACGACCGGCACTCGGCATCGACTCTCATTTTGCGAGCCGTGGAAAACAAAGTCAGCATCAAGGAAATCTATTGCCATGTTTTTGAGCCTTGCCAGTACGAGATTGGCCGCCTCTGGCAATCGAACATTGTCAGCGTCGCGCAGGAGCACTATTGTACCGCTTCCACGCAGTTTATTATGTCGCAGCTTTATCCCTACATATTTCGTTCCGATCGAATCCTCCGAGGCACGATTGTGGCTGCCTGCGTGACCGGGGAACTGCATGAAATTGGTGCCCGCATGCTTTGCGACCTGCTGGAGATGGAAGGCTGGAACACAGTCTACCTCGGCGCCAATGTGCCGACCGCCGGCATTGTCGATGTGCTTCGCCAAAACGATTCCAATATTCTCGCCGTCTCTGCGTCCATGGCTTTCCACATCCGTGCTGCACGGGAGGTGATCGCGGCGGTGCGTGTGGCGAGCCCGGCGACGAGAATTCTCGTCGGTGGGTACGCTTTCAAAATCGCGCCCAATCTGTGGCGCAATGTCGGGGCCGACAACTGGGCCAAGGACGCCTCCCACGCTATATCTCTGCTGGACGGGCTCGACGATCAGAGGGCTGGTGCCCAGTAGCGTAGTAAATTTCGTAAGAGTATGGATCGTTGAAGCTGAAGCCTTATCGTAAGGCCTGGGAAGGGATGTTATGAACGCAAATTATTTGGGTGACCTGGATAGCGGCGATCGTCTTTATAACGAGCTATCCCGCGTAAACAATGAGCTGATCAATGCGCAGAGGGAGGCTGTCCAAAGAAACGTTCGACTTGAGCGTGCCGAGGAGGCACTACGCAAGGCTCACGCCGACTTGGAGCGCCAGGTCCAGGAGCGAACCAGAGAACTAGAAAATACTTTGTCCGCGTTCCGCGAAGAAGTGGGCGTTCACCGGAAGACAGAAGAAAAATTGCGGGAGCTTTCGTTAAGCGTACTTCACATTCAGGACGAGGAACGGCGTCGTGTGGCGCGGGACTTGCACGATACCGTCGGCCAAACGCTGACCGCATTAAAAATCAGCCTGAGTGCGATGGAAAATGCGGTGGCGCGATACCCTGAAACAGCCGATTTTTTCGCCGATCTCAACGGACTTGCTGATCAGGCCCTTCAGGAAATCCGGACCACATCATATTTGTTGCATCCTCCTCTTCTTGATGAAGCGGGGCTCGGTGCGGCCGCGAACTGGTACGTCGACGGATTTAATAAACGCAGCGCCACTCAGGTGAGGCTCCAAATGCCGGAGCGCATGCGCCTTCCCAGTTCGGTTGAAATTGTTTTGTTCAGGGTCTTGCAGGAGAGCCTGACGAACATCGTCAAACATTCGGGATCTGCCACGGTGGATGTGCTTCTACGAGTCGACCAAAACGTAATATCTCTTTCCGTAAGGGACTATGGTAAGGGAATTTCAGCCGAGAGACTTGCGAAAATGAATGGCAGCGGCTCGGATGTCGGAGTCGGGATCGCTGGTATGCGCGAAAGGCTTAAGGAATTGGGGGGCAGACTGGAAATAGAGTCGCCTTCCACCGGTACTCTACTGAAAGCATCCATACCCTTGGCATCCGGCTAGCCGAGTGCATCCCCTCCCGATGCGCGTGAACGTCCGGGCTGTGACGAATGAACATGGAACCTGCCTTCGCAGTGGCCCAGCTTTCGAAAACCGCGAAAGATGGGGCGGCCTCAAGTCGTGACGCTCCTGGCAAACAGCAAAACCAAAGCTGCGCCAGCCCCCACGAACGCGCGCTTCGCCGTGGAAGAGCGGCCCTTTCAGAGCCTGCCCTCGGCCTGGCGAAGGGGCCCCGCAAGGCGCTCAAAATCAGGGCGGGCTTTAGCCCCCGTTTTTCCCCAAATCGGATCCCCTCCCGTGTCCTTTTCCACAGCCTTCCACAGAAAACTTCCTGCTTCTTGTGACGAACAACCTTGACTGAGAATACAAAAAGCGCAGACTGGAGCTGTGCAAGAACCCGTGTCAATCGCAAAGTACCGCGGACGGATTGCTTTTCAATCCCGTCGCCTCACTATGCCCGCTAAGTCCTTACGATGGAAGATTTTGCCCGTAAGCCCTTTCGTCTCAATATTTTGCGAAGCGGCTGGCATATCACCAACCCGCAACCATAACAAACAAAGGATTTTATCGAATCGATATCAAAAAAATGTATACCGCGCGCCTTCATCCCGGCTTGGAGGGATTTCATTCACTCCGCTAGAATAGAACGTTCTGTGAATTTGCTATGTCCCTAACCAAACAGCAAGCGCTGGAGATGTTCGAGTCCGATGACCTGATCGGCGTTGGGATGGAGGCGGACGCGGTGCGCCGCAAGCTGCATCCCGAGGGCGTGGTCACTTACATCATCGACCGCAACATTAATTACACCAACTTCTGCACGGAGTACTGCACCTTCTGCGCGTTTTACCGGCCGCTGAAGGGGCCGGCGGCGAAGGAGGGATACATTCTCGACTTCGACACGATCTACGAGAAGATTCGCGAGACAGTCGAGCTCGGCGGAACCGGCGTGCTGATGCAGGGCGGCCTGCATCCTGATTTAAAGATTGACTGGCACGAGAAGATGTTGCGCGGCATCAAGGAGCGGTTCCCGAAGATCCATCTGCATTGCTATTCGGCGTCGGAGATTATTGCGATCGCCGAGTACAGTTCGCTCTCCATTCGCGACACCATCCTGCGGCTGCGCGATGCCGGCCTGGATTCGATTCCCGGCGGCGGCGCGGAAGTGCTGGACGACGAAGTCCGCTACAAGATTGCGCGCCTGAAGTGCTTAACGGAAGACTGGCTCAACGTGCATCGCACCGCGCATCAGATCGGCATGCGCACGACTGCGACCATGATGTTCGGCGTCGGCGAGAATTACGAAAACCTGGTCAACCACTTCCAGCGGTTGTATGAACTGCAGGAAGAGACCGGCGGATTCACCGCATTCATCCCCTGGAGCTTCCAGCCTCACAACACCGCGTTAGGCGGACGCCACTGGGACGAGGCCACCGCGGTCGACTATCTAAAAGTCCTGGCCATCTCGCGCATCTATCTTTCCAACTTCCTCAACGTGCAATCCAGCTGGGTTACGCAAGGATTAAAAGTCTGCCAGATGGGCCTCCGCTTCGGCGGCAACGATGTCGGATCAGTGATGCTCGAAGAAAACGTAGTCCGCGCCGCAGGTGTGACCAACTGCACCACCGAAGAAGAATTACGCCGAATCATTCGCGACGCCGGCTTCCGTCCCGCACAGCGCGATACGTTATATCGCCAGTACTTCCTGAATTAGAAAGTTTTTGGGGCGGGCCTTTCCGGAGATTAGTGTGGCGCGGGCGCTCTCGCCCGCGAAAGGCCGAGTGCTACTTCGATTCTTCCGGTATGATCTTCAGCTCCAGCTTTTCCGTCCAGCGAAGGACAGTCAGCGAGCAACTTACGCCGACGCGAACGTCAGTCAGTACGCGGTGCAGGTCATCGACGCCCGCGACCGGCTGTGCATCCAGCGCCACGATGATGTCGCCTTCACGCAGGCCCGCGCGCTTCGCGGGACTGTTCTCCTCTACTCCCACCACGATTGCGCCCATCTCCTTCGGCAAGTCGTAGAAGCGCACCACGCGGCGATGCACCGGAACGGTCTGCGCCGAGACGCCGATATAGCTGCGGCGGATGCGTCCATCGCGCAACAGTCGGCTCGCTACGAACTTTGCCGTGTTGATACCGATAGCGAAACAGATGCCCTGCGCAGGCAAGATGGTCGCGGTGTTCACGCCGACAACCCGTCCTGCAGAATCGACCAGTGGACCGCCGGAGTTGCCGGGGTTCAGCGAGGCATCGGTTTGGATCACGTCGTCGATCAGGCGTCCGGAATAAGAGCGCAGCGACCGTCCCAGCGCGCTGACGACTCCTGCCGTCACGGTCGATTGGAAGCCGTACGGCGCGCCGATGGCGATTACGATCTGGCCTACGCGCAGACGCTGCGAATCGCCTAGCACAGCGGCGGGCAAAGCCGGTTCGTTTACGCGGATCACGGCCAGGTCGCTGCCGGGATCGTCGCCGATCAGGGTCGCGGGCATGCGGCGTCCGTCGGTGAGCGTGACGGCGATGCGTGCGGCATCATGCACCACGTGGCTGTTGGTGAGGATCAGGCCGTCGGGAGTGAACACGAATCCCGAGCCTCCGCCTTGGCGTTCTCGCGGCTCGCCGGAGCGCGTGCGGCCTGCGGTCTGGTGGACTTCAATATTCACTACCGACGGACTCATACGCTCGACCGCGCCGGTTACGGCGGTCGAATAGGCGTCGAGCAGGGACTCGTCGGAGCCGGTAGGCTCCGACTTGGATTCCCAGTTAGACGAAGAGGCCAACTGATTTTGCGCAACAGGGTTGGCCAGGAACTCTTGTTCCGGGTTCATGCTGGATAGATGTTCGTCGATGTGGTTAGGATTCACGGACGGGTTCGAGGAGCGGCAGGGATCCTTCGACTGCTCTGCCGCCCGCTTCGCGCGCGTCAGCTTCGCTCAGGACGACAGAGGAGTGGCAATGTTATTTGGGCAGAAAAAAGCCGGGACCAAAATCAGTCCCGGCTAGTGTTGGCTGGTTGCCCGGATAAAATCAATATCAAGGTTTCAAAGTGATAAGGTTTCAAAGTGATAAGGTTTCAAAGTTTCAAAGTAAACCCGCGGCGAGACAACCTTGAAACCTTGCAACTCTGAAACATTGAAACCTTGCCTTTTACGCGCTTCTGCGCGGCCGGATCGTCAAATCCCGCACTTGAGTTAAGATGCTGGACATTTGCATTCCATTTAGTTGAGAAACGAAGGGCAGGAGTTCGGCGATAAATTGATCTTTCATCAATTCGCTGACTTCTTCCTGGCGGGTGCGTTCGCCGCCGCTGAGAAGATCGGGCACAGTGACCTCCAGTGCACGCGCCAGCCGTTCCAGGGAAGACAGCGTAGGCGTGGCTTTCTCGTTTTCGATTTTGGAAACATAGGTGCGGGGCACGGACATGCGTCCCGCGAGTTGGCGTTGGCTGAGCCCGTTGCGCAGGCGCAGGGAGCGGATGGAGGTCGCCAGGTTAAGATGTCCGCGGCCGTTGTGGCCGGGCACGGGCATCATCATCGGTGGCGCTACCAAGATGGGCTCGGGTTCAGGTTCCTGGTCCAAAGACGCATGACAGCGTCGGCAATTATTATTGGATGTGCGGAACTGGACCAGCAGGCAGTGATCGCATCGTACGACTTCCCTAGAATCTACCGGGGCAAGAGTCGTGGCCATCGGGTTGTGGGAGTGCCAGAGCGGGCTACTCCATGCAACATAACTGGTTGCAGCTTAACGGCAGAAACCAATTGGGGGATAGTTTCCGACTGCAGGGTCAATCTGCGGCATACGCCCTGTGGAAGTCAAGATTAAAATAGTAGGAGTCTGCGAATTCCGAGGGCGAAAACAGAAACGACACAGCAAATACTCCGAAAAAACAAGGAAAGACCATGATCGATCGCGAGTCCGCGTGGTGTTTACTAACTGTAGTCGTAGCAATGTTGTAAACAGGGAAGTTACTGATTCTTTAATGTGCTAGAAATCTCAGAAATCGCAGAGTGACGGGGTGTAAGCACAAATTAGCACAATTTTTCTTCGAGACCCTCAACGCGAGGTTTCATATGGGTATGCTTATAGCCTACGTCCTAGGCATTCTGACAGCAACAAAGCCCGCACCCACTTCCCAGAAGTGCGACCACCTTCCAAACGGGCCATTCTCCGTGATCTCCATTCCACCAGCCCCAACCGAAGAGGAAAAGGCCCAGCAAAAAAAGAGACGCAGAAGAAAGACAATACTATATAGAGTTCAGATAGGAAGCTTGGGCGTTCTTTTTATCTATGCCGTAGTCACCACCCTTATCTGGCGCGCCAATACGCGTGTAGCCGAAGATACCCACCAGAGCGTCGTAAATGCGGACAGAAATTTTAGAATTGATGAGCGAGCGTGGATGGCTTTCAAATTCATGGAAGGCAATCTCACTCTCACTCTCGATAAGTCTTTTTTGGTTCCTACGGAACTCGTGAACGTCGGTAAGACGCCTGCCAAGAATGTGCATGGCAATATTGTGGTGGGGGTTTTTAAGAAGGGAGAGCCACTGGATTTCACTTACACTCAAGGCCATGCGAACTATGGAGTTCAAGCTGGAACCATTTTCCCAACCGGGAAAATTGATGAGAGTTTCGAGGCTATCAGGCACGGACCGAAGAATGCCGAGCCGATAATCTTTACCGCCCTCCTTAAGGACGAACTCTTCAACGCCAAGTCGTTTATCGTCGTTCATGGGAAAATTACGTATAACGACGTTTTCGGCAAAGAGCATTGGACTACTTACTGCCGCTATGTCTTCCACCCCAACCTTATTTCCGAGGAATGCACTCGCTACAACGACACTGACGACAACAACTAGCCCTGTCACCGAAAAAAAAAGGGCTACCCCACGGAAAGACGCCGGATGACACGCTCGTAAACGTGCCGGGGAATGCGGATGTTCCGGTACGTGGCCCGCTTGCGCAACCGTGGCACCTGATAAATCAGCACTCCCTTTTCATTTTCAAAGAGGCGCGTAATGAATTGCGGGGAGAATCCCATCAGCTTCGCAACTTCGGCCACGGTGTACGGCGCTTGTTCTCTCACTGCTTATATCCTTTCCGGCTAGGGTTGTAGCTTACACACGTCTATTTTCGACAGCGGGCTTCCTATTGCTCTGGCGGCCTATCCTGGACGCGGTATTTCGACTACCCGTCGAGATATTCCTCCAGCGTTGGCCCGTTGTCCGGTGGTGGTGCGGGCATGGCACGAGTGCCGAGCGTGACAAGGACCTTGATAAGATCACGGCGCAATGCGTCCAGCTTCTTACTCGCCGGGTGTTCCTGGACCGCTCCAGTTTTTACATTCGTAACGTATGCGCCCTTTACTTTGACAGTTTCCCATGCATCCGCTATATCCGCCGACAGCGTGGACGCTATGGACAACAGGGAGCTATGCGCGGTGGTGAGCTGTATCTGTGCCCCTTCCAATTGATTGACCAGCCGGTCCCATGCGACGGCAGCGCGGGCGGATAGGTTCACCGGCTTTTCAGGCTTGCCCGGCTTCAAATTGGCGTCTTTGCGTACTGTGCGTGGCATGCTTGGCTCCAATGTCTACTGTTTTAGTAGACTTAAATTGAGATGTATCTAAAAATCTATGTGAAAAACATCTGCGGAGGGCTATAAACGATTTGCTGTCAACATTTTTGACCGTTACCCTCTGCCCACGCACGTCGTGGTAGTCTACGGCGCATGACAACTAATGACGAGCGTTGCGAGTGTGGCCACGCCTTGGCGTCCCACACAGAGCACATTCGAAATGATGGCAGTGACATGGACATATTCAACCCGTCGCGTCCCGCTAAGCCGGACTTTGACTATCACACCGGGGGACCTCCCGGTGAACATGCGTGTACCGAGTGTGATTGCCGCCAATGGAGAAGAGGCTAGTTATAGGTCTCCCTTAGGTCCCGGTGCGCCGCCGTCACACGCGGTGTCCTTATAGCGTGGCTCATACTCAACCTGCTCATGCCAAGACTCAAGACGTGGACGCGATAGTCCGGCCAGCTTCGCCACGGAGTCCGCGATACGCTCAACAGCCGTGACCAACCTTTCCAGCGTGTCATCGTAGTCATTACCGCGTAGCGTTATCTGGACCGGGTTTGTGTTCCGGCCTTGCCCCAATGACAGATTCACATTGAAGTCATCGCTAGTCAGACGTGAGACTCCTTTAGCTATCCAATCAAGCGATTCCTCAATGCTGTCCATCCCGGCAACGTGGTTGATGTCATGCTGCAATGACGGTGAAGGCGGGTAACCGGACTCCGGTCCCGTGAGTACAACTTTCACAGGCTCCGTAACAGTCTGTTTTTTTGGCTTCGAAGGTCCCTTGCCATCTTTGTGCTTGAGATACGTTCCCATACATTCCTCCATTTGACCCCCACGAATCGACACGACCGACACGCACGACACGGGTCTTTCTTATCCTTTTTATAGATAAGACCCACGCAAAACCGATAGCGGGTATCTAAAGAAAAAGCTATTAACTACCCGTGCCGTGCGTGTCGATTGGGACTAGCTTTCGGCCTGTTAGTCCACGGCGGCGCACGCCGTCCGCTGCTACGCGGGCCAAGTGCTTCACGCCGGGCAATTCTTTTAATCTCTTGATGAGTGTCCGATGGTCCGTTGAATCCTCAATGTCGTTATCGTGCAAGAATTCTCCGTAAGCCTTCAGAATTTCCTCTGTTGATAAGAAGCACTCCGGGTCAACCGCCAGACGCTCCGATGCAAAGCGGGCCACAGGGTCTAACTCTTCGAACAATTGCCGCGTGGCGCGGGCCACTCTTTCCGGCGCGGCTAGTCCTGTGCTCTGCCACTCCAGGCAGCTTTGAACCATAAGCGCCATGATGCCGGGTAATTCTTTTCGGAGCGCGTCTTCCAGTCCCTTGTCTTCTTTCGCGCCGGTAAACTCAGCATCGAAGGGAACAAGATGAACGCGCCGCCGCGCCGCCGCATCTACCTCCAGGTCCGGCTTGTGATTCGTGGCAATGATGAGTTTGTGAGACGGCTGAAACGTAAACTCACGCTCGTACAGATGCGCTCCGGCTAACAAGTCACTGCTGGCAAGGTTTTTTAGAAGGGCCATGTCCAGCTTGACTTGGGCGTTGCCTTCGTTCGCTGTCGCCAACCGCGCACCGCACAGCTTGGCAATGATCCGACGTTGACTGTCATCTTCGTTTTTCTTAGCGGCGAGGTTGGACATGCGTAACGCGGTCCCGTATTCCCATCCCATGATCTGCTGTAGCACGTTTATCAGCGTGCCCTTGCCGTTCGCGCCGTGACCATACCAGAAGGGCAAGCAGTGTTCCCGCGTGGACCCCGTGAGCACATATCCGCAATAGCGCATCAGATATGCACTGAGGGAATCGTCCCCGAGCGTGATCTCTTGCAGGAATTGCAAAAAGCGAACGGGCTTGAGGCTCGCATCCGGCGCAACGTTGGTCCGCTTGGTAACGCGGTCCTCTCGTGTCATCGGTCGCAACGTGCCGGTTTTCAGGTCCAGTACTTGATTGCCGGGCACGCCTAGCAACAGCGCATCACGGTCAAACTCTTCGGCGAATTTCCACGCGGGCAATAGTGGCTTCACTTGGTCCACCACGCCTTGACGGAAACGCGAGTCAAGCAATTGACGCCGGTAATCGTTTTTCCCCGTTGGCTCCGGGTACTGCGAGAACAAGCCGCCTAGGTAGCTGTTGACCGCCCGCTTTAAGAGCAAGTCTCCAGGGTCCCCAATGCTCCAGCGCGTGCCTACCCAGGCCGCGAACGCGCCACGGTCATACAGGAAAGCAAAGTCCTTCGTGTGCTCCGCGAACGCATCAGCGAGCGGACCTTGCGCGAGATACGGCAGCTCCGTGGCGCTCATCGGTTCATCTTCCGAAGGTGACCCTCAGCGTGCTTTACAAATTGGTCACCGTGCTTATCCAGCATCCCCTTGATACTCGCGCCGTCAATCGCTGAAATATGGAAATGATTGTGCGAGTGGTGAACGTTCGTGACCCCTCCGCCGCCCGTGTTGCCGAATCTGTCCGCATTCATCAGTCGTTCGGTCACAGCACGGTTAATCACGCCCTCCCCCGGCTCCAGGCGAGCGGGTACAACGTCTCCGCGCTCAACGCCGGGCACAATGCCGCCTTCCTCGAATGCCATCATGGACGCGAAGCCCACGGCAGCGAGTGTGGGAGCCATCGCAATGTTTGTTGGAAAAGGGAACTTCATGCCAGCGAGCCAACCTTCGCGTGCGGCGGCGGCTGCCTCTTTTTCCTTGGTCATGTCCAGGGCGATCATTGATTTAATGGCGTTCTGTATCATCCCCGACGCGATTTGATCCCCAAAACTGAGCATCATTTTCGAGAACGTCTCTTGACGCATGAGGACACTGGTAAAGCCGCGTGAGAATTCATCCATCGTCTTTGTTTGCGCGGCATTTAGCTTTGAGTTTTGCTGTTGGTCGGCTTGGTCCCGAATCTGCTGGACCTTGTTCGCGTGTGCGCGTTCCAGCTCTTCGATCTTGTCATTGAGCTGTTGTTTCCGGCGCTCGACATCTTTGTCGTGTTGGTCAAGCGCATCAATCTCCTTAGCGTATGCTTGCCGCTGTAACTGGTACTCTTCGTCCGCAAGTTCTATCTCACGATTCAGCTTTTCTCTCCCGGTCGAGAGTGCAAGAGCCATGCGTGTCTGAGAGGATTCGCGCTCGGCTGCAATTTTTAATTCGCCCATCGTCAGCGAATGACGCGCCGATTCCTTGCCCGCTTCCGCCTCTAACTTCTCACGCTCTTTGGCTTGCTCCATGAGCGCTTTGGTAAATGCTTCGTCGGCGCGTATCTTGTCCTCAGCTACGTGCTCCGCCGCCTCCACTTCCTTTTTGCCTGCCTCAGCTCGCTTGCGGTTAGCCTCTTCCTCGCGCTTCATGTAGTCCGCAAGGCCGCGTTGCTGAATTTCCTCAACCTTGTGTTGCTCTTCCTCCGCCGCCTTGATTTTCCCGGCGCGGTCTTGTCCCTGCTTGAGTTGGTCCGCGAGGACTGCCGCGTCCGCCTGTTTTTGCAATAGCTCCGTCTCTTGCTTGAGCCAATCCACATACGTCTGTTGATTGTGCAGCGCGGCGGCGGATGTATCCGTCTGCCCTTTCATCTCTTGCAGAATTTTGGACTGGAGGGACAGCGTGTCCTGTGCGATCCCCACTTGCTCCGATTGATTCTTACCGCGCATCTGCTCTTCAAACGCTCCGGCCTTCGCCTTTATCTCGGAGCTGGCGTCTCCCCAGTTAAAGGGATTCCAGTTCGACGTAGCTGGAGCGGCCTTGAGTAGCTTTTGTATCTCAGATTCCAACGCCTGGACGTTGGTCATGCCCTTTTGCGCGTCTTCCAGTCTCAACTTCTGTGCTATCAGGTCCCACTCGGATGCGCCCGCGAGTTTACGAATTCCCAACTCAATGTTCGTAATCTCAAGGTCTACTTTGTTGATGTTCCCGGCCATGCCGTCCGTCAACTTGCGGCTGGCTTCCTCCATCTCCCTTTCCGCTTCCCCGATTTTCGCCAGGTGCTCAATGAGCAGCGTAGCGCCAAGGATTACTGCTAAGAAGGGGAAGGCCGCCTCAAGAGCCGGACCGATCGGTCCAAGGGAAGCAACAAAGGTTGTAAGGGCACGGGGGAGATGGACTCCGACTTCCTCGCCTAAAATCATTACAGAATGACGGGCTTCCATCATGCTGTAATTCATTTCGCCGGACGCGCCGCGCACGCCGTCTGACATCTCTTTCGCGCCGTCTTTGATGTCTTGGAAGGACCCACGGGCAGACCGGGCCGCCTCTGCCATTCCAGATTGGAATGTGGCGGTCTTGGTCTGAAGGTCTACGGATAAAACCCATACCGGCTGTGCCATAATTAAGCCTTCATGTCCTCAAGCCCTTCGTTAAGGGCTTCCATGTATTCGTCCAACACTTCGTTCTGCACGGCGCGGGCCGAACTTTCTAACCAGTGCAACGCGGGGTCATGCTCCGTTCCGAATTCCTGGAATATCCCATAGAACGCCTGTGAGCTAGGACCCACGCGCACCGTGAGAGCGCCGTCCGTAGTTAGTGACATCCTGTGCTCTTCCATTTCCAGGTTGCCGGTCTCATACGGCGCGTACTGCTTTGCCGATTCGACTAAGGGCTTCGCCGCATGCATCTCCACCTTGCGGAGAAACTTTTTAACGGTGCGCTTGGAGCCGTTGGTAAAGGCTTCCTCCAGTTCTTCCAAACCTTCGATGTTCGTCACTATCTCAATATCCAGGTCTGCCATGTATCCTCACCATTTGAAAAATGCCCGGCTCCGCTCCCCAAAGAGCCGGGTTAGAAACGACCGGAATATACGCCACAGGCTTTACGACGCCGCAATGGTGTAGCTCTGAATTGCTTCTGAGCGGCGGACTCTGCCATCAGTGCGTCGATAGAACAAGAGGTCTCTCAACCCTTGGGAAGCCAAATCCGCTTGGTCCAAAATCTTCAAGAAGAGCGCTGGGCCGCCTCTATCCCCGATGAGATAGCCGCGCCCGAAATCTCCGAAGAGTGCCGGGGTTGCTCCGCGAGCGGCGGTGGGCATAACCGAGCTGTATTCCACGGGGTATCCGTGAAGTAGATCAACACCATTCTCACGCCGGAATACCGGCTCAAATAAATTGGACCCCACCTGTGCCTTGCGGATGATGAGCGAGGTTGCCCGCTGCATCAGCCAAGTTGCGTTGGCGTGATAAGTTGCTTTCAACTTCCCAAGGATGTTCAAGGTGCCTTGTATGGAAACAAGATTGCCGCTCGCGTCCGGTTCTTCAGTAACGCCCGCGCCCGTGTTGCCAATCAAGCCCTGTGCCTGTCCCGTACCTGTGCCATTCACGAAGAGATTCTCTTCGTATTCCAGAAAGGCCGACATCGCATCCTCCAAGACAAACGCGTCCAGTAAGTTCACGTCTTGGGCGAGTTCCATGCTCGTTTGCACCTGTACTCCCGCCGCGAAAGCAGAGAGTGTGAACTGTGCCAAGCTGGGAACGGCTACAGTAAAGCTGGAAGTCTCTGACTTAGCTGCTACCGTCCCCCGAGCTATCACTTGCGGCGTTTTAATATCCGACCGGGTAGGGATGACTTTCGCCAAACGCCGGACGGCGGAATCTTGTGGGGCGAGCGGGACCACTTGATCATCAACCACGATGGGCACCGCGTAACCACCCGATGGGCTGGAGCCTTCGTACATGGCCGCGTTAATGGGTCCACCACCTAAATACCCGGAATAAAAACTCTGGAAGTATTCCCGACTAAATTTGGCGGGCATAATCGGGGTTAGGCCGTTGCCACTTTCGCGTGTAAGGTGAGGCATTCGCGGCACGTTCGCGAGCATCGCACGCATCTCCTCTGTACTTCTGATGGGTGAGTCTTTCGTTTTCGCCGCTGCGATCCTTGGTTTCATATCTTTTGCTTCCCGCAAGCTGCGATCTACTGTCTGCTGTTCGTAACTTGTGAGTTGGCGCTTTGAGCGTTCGGCGGCGGAAATGATTCCCTCTGCCTTCGCCAAAGCATTGTCGTGTTGTGATTGCATTTCTTGCACCGTCATAATGTTCATCCTTAGTTTTTGTGTTCGCGTCTCGTTTCCGAGCTATGCCGGTTAGCTAACGCGACAGACCCACGCCATTCACGCGGGCAGCTAAAACTTGCTGTGCTCCAATGCCAAGCGTGCCCGCCAGAGATTTGTTGACGGCTTGCTTTCTTCGTCCGCCGCCGCAACAGCGCGGTAAAATTCACGCGGCGATTGCACGGTATCGGCTAGTCCGTGACCCATTGCGTCGATTGCAGAGAACATGCGACCCCCTCCAAATAGGGCCGCCTGGATGCCCTTCGTAGCCCGGTTGCCGCGTCCGCTGGCAACGGCTCCAATAAAGTTTTTATGCACGGTTGTAAGACGCGACTGCATATAGGCAACCGCCTCCGCCTTGACCGGCGCGAACGGGGACCACTCCGTCTTAAAGTCCCCCGAATACAGCTCTGTGACCTTGACGCCTTGGTCCTCCAGCATTTTGCTGATGTCCATGTGCATCATTTTCACGCCCACGGAGCCAAGCTCGCCGCTAGGGGTTACCGCTATCTCATTCGCTTGAGACGTGAGCCAATACGCGGCGGAGGCAGATAGCCCCTCTACCATCGCGGACACGGGCTTCACCTTGGCAAGTTGAGCGAGCACCGCCGCCGTCTCCGGTAGTCCCACTACCTCCCCGCCCGGCGAATCCACGGAAAGAACGATGTGCTTGACGGATGGGTCCGCCGCCGCCTTCTCCGCCGCGTCCGCGATGCTGTCGTAATTGCTTCCCAACCATTCCGGCCCGTCTTTGGTGAGCACTCCCCGGATTGGAATAACCGCCAATTTGCTTGGCACTCTGCCGGGTAGTGTGGGCTTGGTAGTTCCCCGCTCGGCCATCATGGGAGCGCCTTCAAACAGGCGGGCCGCAAGGTGTGCGAACGCATCTGGCAAGATGGCCCAAAATGGCGAGCGTGTAATCAGCTTTAATCGTTCGGTATATACATTCATTTCATGCACACTCTTTCTTTTTCCTATTTGGGGCGGCAGGAAAGGACGAGTAACCCGCCGCCCCTTGCCATAGGCACCCTGTGACCTACGGCAAACTCAATTTGTGATTGCTGCCCGCGCTTTCCTCAATGCGTTCGATTGCTCTCTCGATAAGCATGAGAAACGATTGCGCCAGGGCCGAGCCTGTTGCGTCGTCCAGTGCCACAGCAAGTGCAGTCCGGGAACGAAACCCGGCAGTGAGGCCCATCATGCCGAGAAAGTTCTCGCGTCTCACAAAGTCCGCCACTGTCTCGCTTGAGACCGGCAACAGATCGAACTTGCCTGACTTTGGATCACCGAAGAAGGCAACAGCGACGTAACACTCCGAAGCGAGTTGCTGGAATTTATCGGCCATTCGCCACCGCCCGCATCTCGGGCTTAATCAATGCCAGTAGCTCGCTCTCGCGGATTCGGGTAAGCCGTCCGACCTTGACCCGCGTTAATCGCCCCTGTGTTAGCCATGAGCGAATTGTGGAAGGGGACACAAACCCCAACAGCTCCGCCGCGCTCTCGACTGAGTGCAATCTATCCAGCGGGCTTCTCTGCGGACTTGTTTTCATACCCTCTACACTGCTAGAATGCTTCTAGACGTTGATGTCAGTTATCGTCTAGTGACACAATACCCCGGAGCGGCCCGCTATTCAAGAGGCAAAGCGCATCTCTATGAACTCACCCGAAAAAGCTGAAGATCAAGTTCTAGGAACATTAAGGAGGGTCGTTCGGGACTTTTTGGTGGAGTGTGTCAACCTGCCAGATTCACTCGCCACAATTGTCCCTATCCGCAATACGCCGTATGCAAATTGGAGCAATGACTCCCCGCAGTTTGAGCGCTGGTTACGCAAATGGCAGGCATTATTCACATTTCAGAGCGAAGGCGCGGACGGCAAAGGGCATACGATGGAACTTTCGCGTGAGCAGCTTCGGCGGTTTGTGCCAAAAGTTAGAACTGCGTTACGTCGAGTTTGGATTGAGTCCGACCCACGTCAGCGGGATTGGTATTTCTATCGTTTGCGGGACGCCTACCATCACATGATCGTGCTCGCTGAGAATGCCTACCTGTCAGACATTACCGATGCTCAACAATTGGAAAGGTTGGAGCAAACATCGCGGGCACGTGGAGACGATTCAGTCCAAAGGGCGCGGTTCGTTGAAACGTGGACGGGAGCTGATCTACTTGAGGAAGTGCCAAGAATTTGTCCGTTTGAAGCCGCCGTGTATTGGCTCCAGGTGAACCAAAGGTTGATGCTCCGATGCGGCGGTCCGGCGTGCGCCGCGCCTTATTTCTTCAGAACAGAAAAGGGACAAAGGTTCTGCTCACCCGAATGCGCCGACCCGGCGCGGAGAGAAGCGAAATTACGTTGGTGGAATGAGAGTCCCAATTCCCCCAAAAATAAGAAATAAACATCCTATCCAGGAGACATTTCCACAGCCTCACCGAGTATCCACAGAGTCGAGAATGGTAACAAAGCTCTGGAGGAGACACCGCCATGACAGCAGAAGTTGTTTACGTTGAGGGCAACGAAGACAAGCCGCCTGATTTCACAGTCGAACTCCGCGCCGAAACTGCTGAGGAACGGATAGTTCTGAGTTCGCTGGATGGTCATCCGTTTAACGCAGTAGTAGTTGAGGGCAGCCGAGGCTCAATTTTGCGCGTGTACAACATGTGGTGAGGAATCTGCCCCCTACACGCTCGTTTCCTTCTTGCTCTTCTTGAGTGAGTACGGCGCTACTCGCGAACCGGGTTCAAAATCCTCGCCCTCCGCAATGGCGGAAATTCAAACGGCACTCAAGGCGTACTGCGAGGCTGTGACAAATAGCGAACTCAGCCAAAGTTCTCAAGCCACATACGTGGACATGGTTAACAGTTTTGTGCGGTGGCTGAAATACGGATTCGCGCTTCGGTTCGCATAGCGCGAGAATCCTACCATCAGGGTTACGCGGCGGTCACGAAGCTATTTTGCCTTGCTTCCTGAGAGGATAGGGGTCTTTCCGGTAGCCCGGAGCAAAATCGAATTTCAGCCAACGGACGAAGTTGTTAGCGTTGTCAATGTACATCGCTTGGGTACGTGGACTCACTAAGCTGTTTTCGACTACCGCGCAATATTCCTCTAGGGCGGCATGTACTTCCGACATTGCAGAGGGTGAGATTCGTGTTTGTGCTGGCACGGACTTTAATCCTTTCCCTTCGTGTTCCTCCACCATTCCTTGAGCACCGTTGTCCCACCGGCAGCTCTCACAGATACCTATCGGAAGGACGCGAAACCGATGACACTTGCTGCAGGAAACCATCCGAAATTCATCTTCCGTAAATGCGAACAAAGGATGGACGGGAACACCTTTTAAGCCTCCAGGTGGGTTGTACAGCTCGCAGCGGCATTCGTGGCAGTCCCCAAAGAGCTTTGAATTAGGGTAGAGGTGCAACTCAGCAGAATGCCCACAAATGCAATCGGCGTCCATGCGTTGAAAGGATACAACACGTAGCGAGAAACTTGCTCAGAGATAAGCCGCTGCTTAAGATGTTATGCATGAGCACGCCGCTCGGAATTCCGATCCCGACAGATTTGACCCCGCCGCCCGACATCCAATATGCGACGTTCTCAGACGAAATCAACCAGGCCACAGCGGGAAAGTTCATTCACTGGCTGAACTTAATCTCCCTTGACACCAGACCCCGGCACAATGCTGTTCACCTACTTTTCCACTCGACCGGCGGAATGATTGTGGACGCCATCAGCATGCACAATTATGTAACGGGATATCCTCCTGACATTCCCATCACGATGTTCAATTCAGGCGGTGTGCAGTCCGCAGCGGTGCTGATTTTTCTCAGCGCTGCACACAGAGTTGTCTGCCGTTATGCGAAGTTCCTGCTCCATCCCGCAGTCTGGAACGCGCCGTCAGGTCTCAATACCGAGCAACTCAGGATTGTTTCGCGTTCACTCGCAAAGAACGACAAGGACATCGACGATATTTTAAAGACCCGCATCAAGATGCCTGCCGCCAAATGGAAACAGGCGCGGCGTCATCAGCTCGAAATCTCCGCAGAGGAAGCGATTGACTTCGGGCTAGCAGATGAAATCGGACAATGGTCGGTGCCGGAAGGAAAGTCGATTATTTCGCTCATGGCATCTGCAAGATAAAGTCTTAACGAGCCACTCAATTACGTGCAGCGCAAAATGTAAAGTCCTCGCGCTGATTACTGCCCGCCGTGCTCTAGCATGCTCTTAGCACCCCTAAGCCTGTTGTGGCGTTCGGGGTTAGTAGCATCGCTCGCGTTTTGCTTAATGTACTCGTGGAGAATCTGAGTTAAGACACTCACATTGCGCGAAGCAAGTTCCCTCACTTCATCGTAACGCTTGTGCCTGCATAGGTCTTCGATTTTTTCTAAAATGTTTTCCGACATGAGCCTACTTTCCCGCGCGGGGTGACGCGGCGATGCGAAGTGTGCCTGCTATCATCGCGCCTGTTTACGGAATCCGCAACTGCCACACGTCCGTGCAAACGGACAGCGCAACTAGGAGCCGATGATATATGGACCATCCCAATAAGAAATTCACTGACGAACTCGCGGAAATCAAAAAGAAAATCGAACGAGTATTGTCTCGACTGTCAGTTTTTAAACCACCGTCGGAACCGGTCAACACTCCAAAGGAGTACTCCATAATTTTAAGGCTGATGAACGTGCTTGGGTCAGCATCCAAGACGCTGTATTCCCCGAGGAAAAAGAAATTCAAGAAGGAGACCCCCTCACGGGTTCCATCATTTTCGACAATAGCGGGAAAACTGCGGCTAAACCGATTATTTGCCTGCTTGATATAGGAAATCCCGAAAAACGGTGCTCAGCGGCAGGCGCTATATTTCGATACACGGGGAAGGAATCTACGGAGACGTTTTCGGCGAAAAACATTGGTTCCGTTTCTGTAGTTGGCGCGGCTACGTTAAGGGAGTAAATGCCAGTGCGGGGAGCTGCGCTGCTTACAATGACACCGGAGACGGCCTTCCCCCGGACAAACGTCTGGATTACAAGTATCCAAAATAAGAAAGAGAGAAGGCGGCCCGTCTCACCGCTCCTCGAAGCGGTAATCCTTGTGAGCTAATGTGTTCTCTTAGATTCCTTGACCGGCGCGTCCGGGCGGCGGATGCTAGTCGTATGAGAAAAACGCCGGAATATGCAACAGAGAAAACACAGGAATACACCGCCAAATGTTCCAAGTGCGATGTCGAGTACACAACAGAGGATTTTTACAAGTGCTGCCCGGTCTGTGGTGGGCCTCTAGGTTCGCGGACGGCTACATTCGGGATGGTCAATCTTCTGCCACGTTAGCCCGTGCGGGGGGAAGGCAGTAACCATCGCGGAGGTTCCCGTCGTCACCTTGGATGCCCGGCGCACGGATGCGATGCTGGACACACTATGTTCACAAAATTCAGCGTGAAAACTGAGTTGAGGAAGATGGCGCAAGGAAAAAAGACAAAGGTTTCACCGGAAACGCTGGCCGAGTTTGCATTGATGGGCTTGAGTGGAGGTTGGGCCAATGACGATGTGCAGCACGACGGGGATTCGGTGCACAAGGCTGATTCTCTCGCCTGGATGGAGCGCCTTTTTCTTCTGAATGACCCGCGCTAAAACCCGCGCATGATTTGTCACTAGACGCGCCGACGTGCCTTGTGACACTCTCTTCCCATTATGAGCGAAGATTCCAAGGATACGTTGGACAGCGAATACGAGGAAGCAACCCGGCGAGCGCTCCACGGTGAGGCGGAAGAGAAGAGCGAGCGCAACCGGCAGGATTACAGCATGTACGTGGATGACTGGAGCGTCTAGCGCTTTTTCTTCTTAGCACAGACAGCCGTTACCAAACTGTCTAGCCGGTCCTGCCTGCCCATTACCCATCGCGCATAGTGATGCTTGGTTACAGTCAAAAGCGATCACAAGCGGGCGTCGCGTATAATCGCGCTGCCAACAGCGGGGACTGTTGGTAGAACCATGAAAATCAAATCTGCTCTGCTCGTTCTGGCAATGGTTGGTCTCCTCGGCTGCGATGAGATGGAATCGAAGAAACAGCCAGAGCCAGCACCGGCACCTAGAGTAGTCCACCACTTTGACCCCATTACGAAGTCTGAAGGAAACCTCGCTGTGGACACGGCCACGGGGCAGATGTGCAAGACCTGGGAATGGGCCTGCACGAAGCCAACATTCTACAACCCCTACACGAAAGAGACTCAAGACAACTTGGCCTACGGAATTAGTTGCGCTGCCATTGCGGATATGCCGACGTGCAAGAGCATCAGTGATCAGAAGTGAAACCGCTGTTAGCTGTCAGACCGGGGGGGGGTTGGTATGGGCGTTGTCGAAAATATGAAGGATGTCGCGGATATCGTTAAGAAGTTCAACGATATCGAACTCAACCGGCGAATTCTCGATCTAGAAAACGAAGTACTGGATTTAGCTCGCGCCAGAAGACGTGGAGAGGAAAGAATTGAGGAGCTGGAGCGCACGCTGAAATTCAAGGGTGCTCTTGCGTTCAAGGAACCTTTTTACTGGCTAGCGGGAGATGAGGTGCCCTTCTGTCCGCATTGTTGGGAAAAAGAGCAAAAAGCAATCCACGTCGTTCACCAATGGACTGAAGGTGGAGAGACTAGAAGAGACTGCCCGAGTTGTAAAACTGGATACAAGGTTGCAAGTTCGGGCCGAAGAAACCCGTTTTATTGAAGTGCGCTCTATCTGCGCTCTGTTAGCGCGTTTACTACTGCTTTTCACGACCTTTGGTGCCATCCGCTGGCCTGCATCTTGTTGAAACTTCGCCGCCCGAAGGATTGTCAGAGCACGCGGTGCGGAGATTCGCAAAGGGAAGGCCGCGCTATCGGCGGGTTGCACGACTGCTCGTAATGGCGCGAAGAGCCTAGCTCTTGCGCTTCTTTTTCTTAGCCCACACCGCCGTTACAAGGCTGTCCAGGCGGTCCTGCCTGCCCTTGACCCACTTCGCATAGTGGCGTTCCGTTGTGGTCACGCTCTTGTGTCCTAGTAGCTTGGACACGTGCTCCAGCGGCACACCCTCAGACAGCATATCGACTGCGAAGGTTGCACGGAGCCGGTGACTAATCATGTGGCCTTCGCTGTGAATGTTTGCCGCCTTGAATGCCTCCGCGATCTGCTCACCCATGTATCCCGCGTGTCGATACTCCGAAGACGTTTCGGTCTTGCGGTCCCAAAACACGTAAACGGGATTGCCATTCATTACGGCCTGGACTTCTTTTGCCACGTCTGCCGGAATCGGGATGTACAACGGCGTGCCGGTCTTCGTGCGATCACGGATGACCTTGTTAACGCCTCCAGCGAAGTGAAGGTCCGCACGTTTCAGTGTGGACGCATCTCGGATAGCAAGCCCGGACCACCGCATGAGTTGAATCAGCGTGCGAATCTTCCCAGTGGCCGCTGCTAACAGTCTGTTGTATTCCGCATCGGACAACGGTTCCGTTTCAGGTGCATCTATCTTGATAGGGGACAGCTTGGGGACGCGCTCAATCCAGGCGGCGTTATAGCAGAATTTCAGAAAGTGGTTTAGGTGCTTGTGGACCGTGCTTCGACTGTAGGACGATTTGTAAACCGGGTCCCACGTTGCCCGAAGTGCTATCAGGTTTTCAATCGTGAGTGCTCGCCGCGCTGTGAAAAGGTTCCGCGATTCTGAGAAGTCCTTCAGGCGTTTGAGTTCGCGCTTGTACATGCTGAAGACTCGTGGCTTGACCCCTTGTGCTTTTTTGTTCGCCTCAAAGGTTTCAATGGCTACGCTCAATAACAGGTCTTCGGTTGGCTCAGTCGGGACCCGCCCGCTAATGGAGTCCTCCAGCTTGCGCTTAAGGTCTTCCGCTTCTGCCCAAGACCGTGTGCCAGCTTTACGCCGGTGTTGCTTCCCGGCGAGAGTCCAGCGAAAATGCTTCCGGCAATTACAGCGTTTGGTGAATTCGTCCCCGACGTATTTACAGTCGGGTGAGTGGCGGACGAAGATTGTGATAACGGGAGTAGCCATGTGGAGGACCGTAGCACAAAATTAGCACAATAGAAAGTGTAAAATATCAACTATATGAAAACAATGACACGAAATGATGCTTGGGGACTCCTAACTGAGTTCACTCAATCAGAAAGTTTGCGCAAGCATGCGCTGGCTGTCGAAGCGTGCATGCGCGCTTGCGCCCGGAAGTGGGGAAACGGTTCAGCTGAAGACGAAAATCTGTGGGGCGTCGTCGGGTTGATCCATGACTTCGATTACGAGCGCTGGCCGAGTCTCGAAGATCATCCTTACAAGGGGAACGAGATTTTGAAAGAGCGGGGATATCCGGAACCGATCAGCCGGGCGATTATGTCGCACGCCGAATATACGGGAGTCACGCGCGACACGCCCATGGAAAAGGCTCTCTTCGCCTGCGACGAACTGGCCGGATTCATCACTGCCGTTGCGTTGATCAAGCCCAGCAAGTCGCTGGCCGAAGTCGACACCAAGTCGGTGCGAAAGAGGATGAAGGACAAAGCCTTCGCCCGCAAGGTGAACCGCGATGACATTATTGCCGGTGCCGCTGACCTCGGCGTTGATTTGGATGAGCACATCGGATTCTGCATTGAGGCTCTGAAGCCCATCGCGAAGGAGTTGGGGTTGGATGGGAGCGCGGCGAAATCGGTTGGGTAGGTTTTCGTATGGCCTCTGCGCGAGACGGTTTTTCTGGGCCTAAAGCCCACGATTTTTTCGGCGCTGATCGGCGCGGCTGAAAAGCCGCGCCCTTTCAAAGTAAGATCCGACAGAGAGAGAGATCCGAAAAAACGAGACAAAAATAGCGTGCAAGCCATTGCCGTTTCGCCGATAATGCCTAGCTCTCCCCATGGACACGCCGCACAGCGACCTGGAGGCCATCCGGCAGATTCTGGCTGACCTGACCGCCCGGGTATATCGCATTGAGCGCAGACTGCAGATGGACTCGGCTACGGTCGAGACGCCGGCCGTTGACCAATTGCGCCAAGCTCCGCCCGCAGAAACTGCTTCCATTCCGATGCAAGCAGAAACCCAGGTCCCTCGCGTTGCTCGGGATGACAGCTTTGTGCGAAAGGACCGTGTTGCTCGGGATAACAGTGTGACTCCAGCGCGTGCGGCGCATTCAGCGCCTACTCCTTATGCGGTGCGCGCGCAACCCGACTCCGATCTGGAATCGCGCATTGGTTCGCATTGGCTGAATCGGATTGGCATAGCGGCGCTGCTGATTGGAATTTCGTACTTCCTGAAGTTTGCGTTCGACAACAACTGGATTGGCCCGGCTGGCCGCGTAACCATCGGGCTACTCGCCGGGATTGCGATGGTGGCGTGGAGTGAGCGATTTCGGACGAAGGGCTACCAGGCTTTTTCGTATTCGCTCAAAGCGGTTGGCATTGGCGCGATGTATCTTTCGCTGTGGGCGGCCTTTCAGGTTTACGGTCTTATTCCCAACAGTGTTGCCTTTGTGATGATGCTGACAGTAACTGCAGCCACTACGGCCATGGCGTGGGCGCAGGACGCACAGATTCTCGCCGCCTTCGCACTCATCGGCGGGTTCAGCACTCCGATCTTGCTGTCTACCGGCCAGAACCGCGAGATTGCGCTGTTCACCTACGTGGCGATTCTCGATCTGGCCACGTTGGTCCTGGTGGCGTTCAAACCATGGCGACGCCTGCTCATCATGAGCTACGCCGGCACGCTCTTGCTCTACATTGGATGGTATTCAAGTTTCTACACTCGCAGCCAGCTTAACCCCACGCTCGCCTTCGCCACGTTGTTCTTCGCCATATTCGCGATCGCGCCGCTGATCACGCTGCAGCCGGAAAGAGAGCCTCCGCTGTTCGCCTCGATGCCTGCTGTGGTGGCTTTTGTGAATGCCGGCGTCTATTTCCTGCAGGCTTACGCGATGATCCAGGAAGTGGATAAAACCTATATGGCCTGGTTCGCCCTGGCCTTGGCGGCGGTCTACGTCGTTCTAAGCCGCCAGGTTCATAACCGGACGAGTGCGCCCGGCGCGTCCGAGAGGTTGCATTTTCTGCATCTCGCCTTGGCCATCGGCTTCATCACCATTGCGATTCCCATTCGACTGGACGCGCACTGGATCACCATCGGCTGGTTTGTCGAGGCCGGCGTCCTTTTGTGGGTGGCAAATCGCCTCCAGTCCGATTTTCTGAATATCTTTGCTCTGGGCGCGCTGGCGCTAGGCGTAGTCAGACTGCTGTTGATTGATAACTTTTACACGACGCAACTCATCTTCAACTTGCGGATGGCGACGTACGCCGTGGCGGTGGCGGTGCTGGGAGCGGTTGCGTGGTACGCCTCCAGGCGCGAGGATGATTCCGCGCGCGCTGTGGCCGCGGTGGCGGTGGTTGCTCTGAACGTTCTTGCCCTGATCGCTCTAACCCGCGAAGTAGCCGATTACTATTCCCGGCAGATGACCGCGGTTCGGCCGGCTCAACCCATGCCAGCTCAATCCATGCCTGCTCAACCCATGCAATCGGCGACGGCGTATTATTACACCGATCTTCGCCGCATCGACATTGAGCGTGACTTTACTTACTCGGCGTTGTGGATGGCTTACGGAGCCATGTTGATGGTCATCGGATTTCTGCGGCGCTCGGCCTTCGTGCGCTGGCAGGCTCTTATCCTGATCGCGGCGACGGTTGTGAAGGTGTTTGTTTACGACGTCTCCCAACTCGATCGGGGCTATCGCATCGTCAGCTTTATTGTCCTGGGCGTGTTGCTGCTGGCAATTTCGTTCGTCTACCAGCGAGATTGGCTGCAGCTTTCGGCTCGAAGTGCGGCTCGACACAAAATCGAAAGTGACGCCGGCGTATGAGTCCCGTCACATCGTTGTTTTTCATGCTTCTGCTTGCGGGCGACGTCAGTCCGCCCGAGCCGGCGATTCCGTATTTCAGCAATATTCGCGATGTTCACATCTCTGAGCCTGCTCGGCAGAATTACTTCATCGTCGACGAGGAAATTTGGGGTCACTCGCGTCTCGATCTCGGGGACCTGCGCCTGTATGACGGAGAATCTCAGGTCCAATACGCGCTGTCGGAGCAACGCGCCGGAATCTCGTCCGAAGAAGTCGCGGCGAAAATACTTAATCTCGGCAGCGTGTCCGGCCACACCGAATTCGACCTTGATACCCAGGACCTTGCTGAATACGATCGCATTAGCCTGCGTCTCGACGCTCGGGACTTTGTGGCCAAGGCATCTGTTTCTGGGGGCAGAGAACTCGGACAAACGACCAACGTCGAACTCACGCCGTCAACCCTGTACGATTTCAGCAAGGAACAGCTGGGCTCCAGCTTTCTGCTGAAGCTGCCTACGTCCAGTTTTCGCTACTTGCACATCCGGTTATCTCCGGGAATTCTTCCACAGCAGGTGAAGGGCGCAACTATATTCAACCTGCGCGAGCAGCAGGCTTCCTGGTCTAAGATCGGTTCTTGCACCGCGCCCCAGGCGAAGCGGCGTACCACCGAAATCGCTTGCGATATTCCGGCGAGAGTTCCGCTCGGCCGAATCTTGCTGCGTGTAGATCCCGCGCAAGTCAACTTCCGCCGCATAGTCAGCGTCGAAGATGCCAAGGGGATGCAGATCACCGCGGGCGAGATCAGCCGCGTGAGGATGAATCGCGCGGGCACGCCGATCACGAACGAGCAATTAGCTGTGAACGCGATCGGCTTAAATGTGACGGCCGCGAATGTGAATGGCGATTCCGTCCATCTGATTCTCACCGTTGACAACGGAGATAATCCCCCGCTCGCCATTTTTGCCGCAGAACCGGCGTCGCTGGAGCGCCGCGTCTATTTTGATCCGCAAGGCAAGACAGCTCTCAAGCTGTACTACGGAGACGAAAAACTTTTCGCGCCGGTTTACGATTATGCCCGATTCTTTCACCTGGACGCTTCACCCGCGCAGGCGCAACTTGGTCCTGGAGCGCCTAACGCGCAGTATAGGGGGCGTCCCGACGACCGAGCGTGGTCAGAGCGGCACAAGGGGGTATTGTGGGCAGCGATGATTCTGGCGGTGCTGGCGCTGAGTATTGTGGCGCTGCGTGGAATGCGCACGGAACAGCCGCGGTAAATCTCGCGGTCGGAAAACATGGGTTCGCCCAGAGCTGTGCTACTATCTGCTGATATTTCTGCGATTGGAAAAAAGGTTCCGGAACGCAGAAGGCGCCGCAAGTCTTCCTCTTTTTCGCGAAGTATGGCTCGCACTTCAGTTTGAAGTCGGAGAGTAGTGGAGTATGCCGACCAATAGCACCATACCACCTGCGGCCAAAGTTCTGCTGGGATGCGCCAAGTGCGGCGCCAGCCTGCCGGATGAAGCACAATTCTGTCTAAAATGCGGGAAGCCGGTAAGCTTGCCGCCAAAAACACCTGTGGTAGTGGACGCGCTTCCAGAGGCAATCCGACAGCCGCGACGTACGCGTCCAATCATCGCGGGAATTGTGCTCGCCGTTCTGGCCGGAGTCATTGCATGGGCTGGGTTCAGTGACAGTCCGAGCGCGCAGCAGGTGCAGGAATTTGTGGGATGGAAGCACGATCGGATCATTCTGGACGCTCCTTTTTCTGTCGGCCCGCATACCTTTCGGTATTACAAATTCGCTTTGCCGGAAGGGTCGGTAAATGTGGCGGTGGTGGGGCAGTTCACGTCAGCAGCGGAGGGTTCGAATGCAGGCAATCGCAGGGACGCCACGAGGAGTAAGAAGGAAGAGATCGACAACAACATCGAGGTGTATGTTTTGACCGATTCGGCTTTTACGGTTTGGCAGCACGGATATGCGACCAGCTCTCTCTACGAAAGTGGAAAGGTCGCCGAGGGCGAAGTGCAGGCGGAGGTTCCGGCGGGAGCGGGAATCTATTATCTCGTCTTCAGCAACAAGGCTGCGCCGAAGATGGCAAAGAATGTTCACGCGGCAGTTTTGCTGCGGTACAAGAGTTGGTTGCCGGAATGGTTTCGCCGCATGAAAGGCCGGGTGCTGGATTGGGTCGGGGCGTGAGGACGTTGCAACGGGCGCAAGGATGCGTGCCAACTATTAGAGATCCTTCGACTCCGCACGACGGCTGGCTTCGCTTGCCGTCGTGCTTCGCTCAGGATGACAGACGAATTAGAGCCGTATTAGCGCGTGGTTTCTTCGATTTCTGAAATCCAGTCGGGACGTTTTAGGACTTCGCGGGGTTTGGGGCCGTCGGCGGCGCCGACGATGCCGTCTTGTTCCATAAGGTCGATGAGATGCGCGGCGCGGCCGTAGCCGATGCGCAAGCGGCGCTGCAGCAGGGAAGTGGAGGCTTTGCCGAACTCCACGACTAGCTTCACTGCATCGCCATACATGGGATCGTCTTCGGAGTCGCCGTCTGCAGTTGTTTCTCCGGAATTGCTTTCAACTCCAGCTTCGCGTTCGCCTTTGGGCGCTTCCAGAAATTGTTGTTGATATTCTGCCAGGCCTTGCGCCTTCCAGAACTCAACCACCGCTGCGATTTCCTTTTCGGTTACAAACGGAGCGTGCAGGCGGTGCACGCGGGCCGAACCGGACGGCAGATACAGCATGTCTCCCTTGCCCAGCAGGGCCTCGGCGCCGTTGGCGTCGAGAATGGTGCGTGAGTCAACTTTCGTGGCGACGCGGAATGAAACGCGGGCCGGGAAATTCGCTTTGATCAATCCGGTAATCACGTCTACAGAAGGCCGCTGCGTCGCCAGTACCAGGTGAATGCCGACGGCGCGTGCCATCTGCGCGAGGCGTGTGATCGATTCTTCCACGTTGCTGGAGTCGAGCATCATCAGATCGGCCAACTCGTCGATGATGATGACGATGTAGGGAATCGGCTTCTCGTCGCCCTCTTCGTCGAACAGGCTCGGCGTGCCATTCTGATCGAACAGCTTGTTGTACTGATCGATGTTGCGAACGCCTTTGGCGGCGAGCAGCTTCAACCTGCGTTCCATTTCGCGGACCGCGTTACGCAGCGCATTGGCCGCGAGTTTGGGCTCGGTGATGATCGGGGTGTAAAGATGCGGAACGCCTTCGTAGTTGCCCAGTTCGAGGCGCTTTGGGTCGACAAGGATCAAGCGCACCTGATCGGGCGTGGCTTTGTATAGGATCGACATGATCATCGCGTTGATGGCGACGCTCTTGCCCGCGCCCGTGGAACCGGCGATGAGCAGATGCGGCATCCCTGCGAGGTCGGCGGTGACGATGCGGCCGTTGATATCTTTGCCCATGGCGATCGTCATTTTCGACTTCGATCCCATGAATTCTTGCGACTCGATGTTTTCGCGCAGCCAGATGATTTCGCGCTGGCGATTGGGCACCTGAATGCCGACCGTGCTTTTGCCTGCCATGCGCTCGATCAGAATGCTCTCGGCCTTCAGGGCGAGGCAAAGATCGTCGCAGAGATTGGTGATGCGGCTGTACTTGATTCCGGCCTCAGGCTTGAACTCGAAGGTGGTGACGACCGGACCGGGATTGATCTGCGTGATTTGTCCGTGGATCTCGAACTCGGCGTATTTTTCGGTGAGCACTTGGGCCAGGAGTTTGAGTTCGTCGGCATCGACGGCCTGTTGTTCGTCGGGACGCTGCAGCAGGCTACTCGAGGGCAATTTGTAGCCGCCGGCAGCGATACGGGGCATCGTCGTCTTGGCTTTGTGGCCGCTGTCGGCACGCTCGCTGACTGCGGGATCGGTGACGGATTCCTCCACAGCGTTCATGGTCAGAGGTTCGGGCAAAATTCCGCTGATCGATTGCCCAGATTTCGGCGCTTCTTCCTCCGCCATCATGCGCTCAATCCCGGTGCGGCGAGGTTCAGAAACCGCATGACCTTGCGGCGCCGGCCGCGAGGGAATCAACTGCGTTTTCACTAGTGGTTTTGAAATACGGCGCTGGTCCAGTTCCTTCTGTTGACGTTTCTTGGCGCGCTCCAGCTGCCAATCTTTGTAGCGATTCCACAACGCGTTGACGAAGGCGAGGTGCGTGGGAGCCCAGATTTGAATCGCCGAAAAAGAAAACGCCGTCGAAAGATATAACGCCACAGCGAGGACGGTCGCGCAAACAATATAGGCGCCAACCACGTTCAGATAATGAATCAGCACATCGCCGACAACGCGGCCCAGCAGGCCTTCGACGGGGATTACGTGCTGCCAGCGAAATTGTACGGGCAGCAGCGCCAGCATGGCGGGAACGAACATCACCAGCCAGATGCCGCCCAGACTCTTTGCCAGCGGGGACTGCACTTTCATGGAGCGGAACCAGCGCGCCCCCAACATCACGGGGAAGATGACTAAGAGAAATGCGCCGATGCCGAAGAACTGCAGCATCATGTCGGCGGTGAACGCGCCGACGACGCCAATCCAATTGCGAGCGGCGTGGGAGCCGGTCAGGACCGAGGCGCTGTTCCACGAAGGATCTAGCGGCGAATAGGAAACCAGCGCGAGGAAGAGGAGGAGCGCGGAGACGCACATCAGGAAGCCGATCAGCTCATTGAGCCGCCGGTTCCCGGTGGGAATGAAAATGCTTGCCAGATAATCCATGTGGGGCAGATTCAAGACACCGAAGACACTAACGCTCGACACTCTTCAGCGCCGCGATCGGCCAGAGCCCTTACATTATGCCAAGAAGGGGGTGATCCGACAATGCAGGAAATGGGAGGTAGTACTCAGGTGGTTTCCTCGTGGAAACCGTTGCTGGCAAGGTGTTTTGCCGAGATAGGCAGGAATGCTCATGGTTGGAAGAGACGTTGCAAGCAACGTCTCTAGGACAACCTTGAGGCGAAGGCGAGGACTAGCGCACCCACAATAATCCGGTAGACGGCAAAGGGAGCGAAGCCGCGCCTGCGGACATAGGCCATGAACCAGGCGACGGAGCCGTAGGCGACGACAAAGGAGACGACGAATCCGATGGCGAGGACGAGCCAGCCATGCGCGTCGATCTGCGCGACGCCGATCGGATTCTCGCCTTTGCCGCTGAGCGATTTGAGCAGCGTGTAAATTGTCGCCGCGGCCATGGTGGGCATGGAGACGAAGAATGAGAACTCGAGGGCTGCCGCGCGCGACATGCCTGCAATCTGGCCGGCCGCAATGGTAGACATGGAGCGGGAAGTTCCCGGGAATACGGCAGAGAAAATTTGGCAGAAGCCGATCCAGATGGCTTGCGCGACGCTCATGTCTTCCATTTTCCACGTGTGGATGCGGCTTCCGGGCGCGCCCGGACCGGCGACTTCTGACTTCGACTTTAGGGCATCGACCAGCCACATTACGATTCCGCCGATCAGAAGTGACCAGCCGATGATCAAGATATTTTCGAGGTGCTTGCCAATTATTTTCGTAAGCAGAAATGATGGAATCGCCGTGACGACAAACGCTACGGTGGTGAGGCCGAGAGGGTGAGTTAGCGGAGTGCGTCTTCCGGTGTCACCGCCGGGAAAGGTGGCGAGAAATCTTTTTATGCGGCTCCAGAAATAGACAGGCAGGCAGAGGATTGCGCCGAGCTGGATGACGATGGAGTACATCTTCCAGTAGCCGTTGTCCAGAGTAAGATGCGGGGCTAAACCGGTGGCGTGGAGTATCGCTTCCGCAAGGCGCAGGTGCGCGGTTGAGCTGACCGGCAAATATTCGGTGAGGCCTTCGACAACGCCGAGGATCAGGGAGAGCAGGTAATCGTTCAAACGTCCTCCGGGGAAAATGTGAGGAGATAGTATCGCAGTTTGTGCAGCAGTTTGGGAGTCTTTGCAGGTGTTCTCATGCGCCTCACTCAGCCCGTGTCATCCTGAGCGAGGTCGCTCTTCGCGACGCGAAGGGCGACGCAGCCGAAGGATCCCTCAACGCAACGTTGTTTGCGGCGATTGTGGGAATTCTCTGTTAGGGCTTTTGAAGTTTATTGAGAGAAATTCCTGTCGAGGTCCGCATCGACGGTCGCTCGAAAGGGATCCTTCGACTGCGGGATGGCTTCGCTTCGCGCAGCCATCAACTTCGCTCAGGATGACATAACGCTAATAAACAGACAGGCGCTAGTCGCTGGCGTTGCCGTAGGTGGGGACGGCTTGCTGGATGTAGAAGATCAGCATCTCAGCTCGGGTGGACCAGTCACTTTGCGGGTATTGGCTGACAATTTTTTGTGCCAGTGCAAGAGAGCGGTTTTTTGATTCTTCGGATTTTTTCTGGTTGGCTTCGGTTTTGTAGATTTCGATCAGGGCGGAGCGGCGCCAGGCGGCGTCGTATAAGGCTTCGGGCGCGGACGGGGACTGCTCGTGCTCTTTGGCGTACTTTTCGTACATGTCGGCTTCTTTGTCCGGACACTTGGATGCTGCTTGCCAGTCGCCACAGAGTTTATTTTCGATGAGGTGGAAGGCGGCGAGGTCGGCCCATTTTGTGCCAGGGAATTTTTTCATGACCAGCTTCATCCATTCCTCGTCGATTTGGCCGCGCATGTAGGAGTCGCGCTCGCGGGCCGAGGGGCGCGTCAGTACATCGGAGCGCTCCATTTGCCAGCGAATGTCGGCGGCGCGGTAAAGGCCTTCGGCAGCAAGCGGAGACGTGGGAAACAAATCATAGACGCGGTAGTAGAGGCGCATGGCGTCTTGCGCTGCGTCGCGGCGTCCGCGGCGGCGGCTGGCCTGGTCTTCGGAATCGGCAGCCTCGCCGAAAATGATTTTGTCGCCGTTGGGCGTGGTCAAATTGACCAGGGCTTTGCTGGAGACCCATCCTGTGATGGTCTTGCCCTCCGACGTGGGATCGTCTTCGTCGGCGTCTTTGCGTGGTTCGCGGAGGATGGCTTCCACGTGCGTCCAGTCATGGCCGGACTCGATGATGACGAGTTCGTGTCCGCGGCCGGCTTCGCCGAGTTTCGCGGCGTCGGCGCTGGGAGAGACGCGGATGGATTCTTCGTGGACGAGAGTGCCGCGTTGGGCTTGCGCGTGGCCGAACGAAGTTATCGCAACGAATGTGAGCGCGAGCAGAGCGAGTCGGAGTTTCATATCCATGATTATTGGCCGTAGCGACGTTGCTTGCAACGTGTCATCGCTGGCGGAGTTCTTGCAGCATCTCGGGCTCGAGGTTGCCGCCGGAGATGATTGCTACATTTAATTTTGTCTGTGCCAGTTGATTGGCGCGGAAGAGGAAACCGGCGGTAGCTACCGAACCGCTGGGTTCAGCCACGGTACCGGGATTTTGCGCTAAGAGTTTCATTGCCTGGAAAATTTCGTCTTCGCTGACGGTGATGATGGCATCGACGAAGCATTGCATGTGCTCGAAGTTGATATTGCCGATGCTTTGGGTGCGCAGGCCGTCGGCGATGGTGCGCGAAACCTGGTCGGCAGGGAACTGGACGATCTTGCCGGCGCGCAGGCTGGACTGGGCGTCGGCGGCGAGCTCGGGTTCGACGCCGATTACCTGGACTTCCGGCCTTGTTAGTTTGATGGCTGCGGCTACGCCGCTGATCAGGCCTCCGCCGCCGACGGGAGCGAAGACGGCTTCGACTTCGGGCAAGTCTTCGAGGATTTCCAGTCCGATGGTGCCTTGGCCGGCGATGATCTTTTCGTCGTTGTAGGGAGGAACAATGACGTAGCCGTATTGGGCGGCGAGTTCCTCGGCTTTCTGTTGGCGTTCGCTGCTGCCGGGGCCGACGAGCACGATCTCGGCGCCTAAAGCGGCGGTTGCCTCGCGTTTGATGGTGGGAGCGTTGTTGGGCATGACGATGACGGCTTTCACGCCCAAGGCGCGGGCGGCGTAGGCTACGCCTTGCGCGTGATTGCCGCTGGAGTAGGAGATGACGCCGCGTTTGCGGTCTTGTTCTGAGAGGGAAGCGATTTTGTTGTAGGCTCCGCGAAGTTTGAAGGCGCCGATAGGCTGCTGGTTTTCGGGCTTGAGGAAGAGGCGGCGGGAATCGTGTTTGAATTCGATCAGCCGCGTGCGCGTGATGATGCCTTGGAGGCGGGTGCGGGCGGAGTGGAGGTCGGAGAGTGTGATCATGTCTGAAGATTTGTCGAATTCGAAGATTCTAGCGTAGCCGCAGTTTTTCCACTCGCATTCATGCTACAAAAAGCCTGTCACGCGAGGGAGTGGAGCCTCGTTGTTCGGAGAATAGACATGGAATTGCTGGAGCCGGACTGGAGCCAACCAAAGCCAAGCCCAGAAGAAGCGACAGCAATGTGTCGCCGGATCGCGCTGGGTACAGTGATCCTTCCTGAGTATCCATTCGATGAATTCATCCAGTCTATCAACATGAGTCACCGCAACGGAGGCGTACAAATTGCTGCATTCGACATTGGGGCTGACAGCGTTTTCGATTGGTTCGCTTCGCAATCGCCTGTGGGAATTCGGCATTTTAGATGGTCTGTTAGTGCGATCGACAATTCGCGAAACTGTGCTTGAGTTGAAAATTCCAGAGACTTTTCCTGAAGGCGCCGGCTTCGGAATGGGAACTTCTTTCACTTTGGATGGGGGTCTGGCAAGTTCGCTCTACCGTGGCGGCGCTTATCACAAACCAACAGGGGATGGCAGGAAAGAGAAGGAACTCGCATTGGCAGTGTGCAATGCCATGTTCGGCCTGCGCTTTGGGGAAGTGAACCGTTATACCTCGACCGCGATGTGGACACCTTGGTTTTATGGCATTGCATGGGACAGTTCGGATGTAATCCTCGACCGCCGACTTCGTCGATTGTGGCTTGTTGCGATAACGGACACAGATTAGAAGTGCAAGCCACGATATACTATAGGGATTGACATCACGATGTCTCAATTGATAGCATCATGATGTGCGAACCACTCTTACCCTCGATGATGACGTAGCAGCCCTCTTGAAAAAAGAGGTGCGGAAGTCCAGGGAACCGTTTAAGCAGATAGTGAATCGATATCTGCGCCTCGGACTGGCAACATCGAAGCAGCCGCCGCGGAAGCCGTTTAAGGTGACGCCGCTGAACCTGAATCTGCCCCCGTTTGAAAAAGTTGAGAAACTACTTGAGTACTTGGAAGGTCCCTACCGCCGGTGATCGTCATCGACGTCAATCTTCTTCTCTACGCCTACTCTGTTCCTTCGCCAAGACAAGAAAAAGCACGCATGTGGTTGGAATCGACCCTTTCCTCCGACGAGCCGATCGGGTTGCCCTGGCAAGTTATTTCGGCGTTCATTCGAATTGTGACCAACCCGAAGCTTCCGGGATTACGTCGTTCTCTGGAAGAGGCGACAGGTGTCGTCTCCGAATGGCTACGACAGCCGAACGTGCAGGTGCTTACGCCTGGAGAAGGTCATTGGTCGTTACTTCGACGCATGGTGGTCGAGGGGCAGGCATCCGGTGACCTCGTCAGTGATGCGCAGATCGCGGCCCTCACGATCGAATATGGCGGAGTGCTCTACACGGCGGATCGGGATTTTGCCCGGTTTCCGGGGCTGCGGTGGGTAAATCCGCTGAGCTAGCAGCGTCGACGCTGAGGAGGACAGGCTCGAAATCCCTATTAGGGCGATCGGCTTCGCCGTCCCTCGACGGACGAATGCGTCCGTCGCTACGTGAGGTGATTAGATTTCCAGGATTACGGGCATGATCAGCGGGCGTTTTTGGGTTTGCTTGGAGATGTAGCGTTTCAGGTCGGCGCGGATTTTTTCTTTGATCACGCCGTAGTCGGCTTTTTCTTCTTCGCTGGAGTGGGCGAGCGTGTCTTCGACCATTCTTTTTGCGCCTTCCATGAAGCCGTTTTCTCCGACGTTGAAACCTCTTGTCACGATTTCGGGAGCGGTCTCGACTCGGCCGGTTAGCTTGTTGATGGCGATGATGGGGAGGACGATGCCGTCTTCGCTGAGGTGGCGGCGGTCTTTGATGATTAAGTCTTCAACTACATCCGTGCGCGATCCGGAGTCGATGCAGACGCGGCCAACATTGACGCGTCCGGCTTTACGGGCGCCGTGGTCGTCGAATTCGAGAATGTCGCCGCTTTCGATCAGCATGACTTTGCCGACGGAGCCCTTCATAGCGCCGGCCATTTCGGCGTGCAGCTTCAACTGGCGATATTCGCCGTGGATGGGAGTGAAGTAGCGCGGCTTGACCAGGTTGATGATGAGTTTAAGTTCGTCCTGGCTGGCGTGGCCGCTGACGTGGATAGGCGGCGAAGTTCCGTCTTCGTAGATCACGTAGGCTTC